>JAAUYG010166309.1_pt1 | contig 14020 bp, 9 predicted proteins | sample 7278091 | NCBI WGS metagenome assembly JAAUYG01 (sample SAMN14350201, study PRJNA611818) | marine sediment metagenome | isolation source: surface marine sediment (0.6m) | place: French Polynesia: Moorea | collected 2018-08
CTCATGAATGCCAAGCGCCAAGCTGAGAAGCGCAAACTTCCCATTTTTACGTCTTTGGTGTGATGCGGTCGGGGATCGAACTCCGGCCTCCCGCACCCCGAGCGGACGCTCTAACCACTATGATACCCGGGGGCGGTCAGGATCTGCGTAGGACTGCTAAGTCTCATTGACTGCTGCGGGATAGAACTCCTGGCCACCCTCCTAACTAGCCACCTTCTGTTGTGATATCCAAGTAACTGCTCTGCCTGATCATCACGTAGGGATCAGGCTGTGTGGATATCAGTGTTTACTACGTCCGGTTGGGCTTTCTCCACAGAGAGTGGGTGTTTAGGATCTAACCTTTTGGATTGGCATGACTCTGGTAGTCATTTTTTTCACCCCAGCTGTCGTTTCTGTGAATAGTACCCTGTTCTGATGTAATTTTGAACTACAAATCGACTTTAAATAACCTTTTAGCTAATCTTATCTCATTCTTATATATTATCCTTATGTTGTATCCTATCTTGTCTTTCATCTTACCTGTTATCTGTATTTTTATACTGCAGTGCGACCATCCTCTCCTTTGCCCCACTGGACAATTTACTTTAACAACACCCTGGACGGTGTGGAGCACACACCGGTTACCGGTCTCACCCTGTCAGCTTGCCTGTACACCTGTCAGCAGACGTCACTCTTAGCCTGTACCTCTGTGGTATACAACTCAGCCAGTCGTGAGTGTAAGTTGAGCGAGATGACCAGCCGCACACCTGGAACAAGCATCATCAACCAGATCGATTGGGATTACTATGAAATGACTACAGGTAAAATTTTCTGTTTCTGGTCTCATTCGTGTTTGGCTATAGGTCGATGGGTTGCGTGATAAAATCCGATGCGTCCCAATTGAACAAACCATTACTGATCCCTGGAACCTGAGCATTTTATTTCCCACCCTTGTTGCTGCTCCCAATGTACGCTTTGGTTACTACTAGTAATTTTCTTGTCTTTGCCTTTGAGAGACGTTGGCTCAGCAGGATCACTTCACATCCGTATCCATGCTCAGCTCTTTACCTGTCCCAGGAGTGTTTCAAGCTTTATGTGTAATATTCTAGAGTTTCAGTCCCGTAATGTCGCCTGTCGATCGCCTCTACTTTTTGCTGACACTGGCAAAATGTTGGGAAATGTTGAAGTAGGCGCCAGCTCGTCTATGAGTGGTAGAGAGCCTCAACAAGCCTGGCTTTACGGCGACTCCTGTTGGAAAGCTTCTAGCACCGATGATGACCAGTTTTATATGGTTAGTTTAATACAGACACTTTATTTTTGTACTATACGCTTGTGAGGTTTGTACTTCGAAACATCGTGCTACCGTATTCTGTTACCAATGTTTACCGTCGACTGCAATGAAGAAGGTTTAACAGAATTCAGAATTATAAGACTATTATACAGCGCTGTTGCAATACTCGTATCGTATTTGAAATCGGAAGAACCCGTCTTTGGTGAATTGATGATATCATTAGCATTTTATATACGTTTACTGCGGACCTGCACTAAATTAAAGTTGAACCTACAAATACTATTAGCAGAGTTATTCTAATATGTAATTTTCATATCTAATAATAACAGATCATCTTGTTTCTTTCGTTATTTAGGTTGACTTCGTGAAAACAGTTATGATCACTCAGCTGACGATAGCCGGAGGAGGACGCCTAAACAGTTGTTATGTCAGGAAATTTCTAATCCTGTACACCAATCAAACAGAATTTACGCATGTTGTGAGAGGTGCTACAGGCCAGAACTTCACGGTACGTAAGCAGCATGCTTTCAATTGATCCATGCAATATAAACATGTACATTCCAATCTATTTTAATAGCCGTGAAATGTTCTAGGTTAATTAACCGAAAGATATAAAGGTAGTTTTTTTGCGAATCAAAGTTAAAGTTCTGAGCATGAATAGACCACGTGATTGTCCATTTGGTCGTCGTTATCATAGATCAGTAGCAGTCACAGCTGCGAGTACCCCCCTCCGCCCCACCTTCAGTAACACTTGAGTAACCATGTACCTGCTATTGTCCAAGAACATGCTAAGGGGAATATACATAGAGCCCTCTGGTTTGTTTCCCAGTACTTTAGTGGAAACTGGAATGAAGAAACCCGGACCCATATTATTCTCAACAAGTCCGTCGTCGCCCGATTCTTGTACATTAAACCGGTTGAATGGGAGGAGTACATATGTCTGCGGCTGCAGGTGTATGGCTGCCTTTTGGAAGAACCTCAGCGTCAGAGTATCGGTATGCAGTGTAATTTAAAAATACATTATTTATAGTTACCTTCCCTATTTATTCCTAATGGATAAAGGCAGTTTGTTCATTCTACCGAATGTGTATTAAAACACAGCGACGGCGACCCCAGACAGCCACACTTGAGCTAGGGAGAGGCAGACGATTCCGAAGGCTCCATGGTTATGGCAAAAATAATCTGACATTTCATCAATTGACTTCGGGTGACCAATGCCTGTGCAAAAGAAAGGTTGACAATATCACACCGTCCTCTTCGACTGGAGTAATATATTCATGATACTCTGGGTTTTCTTTTGTGTTATGTACTGCCAGAATGGGAGATGTTGTAACAATGGATGGCGTAACATATTACTTATTCAGGACCATGGTAGGATTGATTGATGCTTCAGATAGCCAGTTAGCCATATTCCCATATAGCAGTTTGCAGATATTAACATGGCATACAATTTCAATGAAGTATTGAGCATAAGGAGAAAACATAACTTGCAGCCACATTCAAGACCTGCATGCCAGTTTCGGGGATAAACCAGATTTTCACGCTACAGTGGACTTTCACGCTTCAGTCGGCGGTGTGAGATGCTGCCTGATATTCAAAATTGCCATATTTGACCATGAAACTTGGTGAACGAAAAAAAAATCACAATTGAACCTATTTTTGCTGTACGGGCTGTGGCTTCCTATTTGCAGGTCATTTTTCAAAATTGTCGTAATGTGGACAAGAAACTTGGCGATCAAAAAGTATTAGGTTTGCATGTGTACACTATTCTGTCCCAAGTGGGGTCGAAATTAAGCTTATTTTCGAGCAATGATTTCCGAGATAGTGTCCTAATATTTTTCGAGTTAATTCTGATCTTAAATTTATTGGATACTTTAATTCCCATGTACATGTAAACCGCTCAAGTAACGTGAAATAATTATGTATATTTATTCCTAGAATACATAATGTTTTTACTTATTTAATAACCAGGATGCTATGTCAGTCTGATGTCCTCTGGGAAGTTGGACTCGGTTATCGACGCCAGAATCAACATGGACGGGCACCCTGTTGTAGTCCACCCCTCACATGGCTTGCTCTTAGCAAGGGTGAACACTTCCAGTCCTCTGGACAAATGTCATATATTTGACTATCAGATTTTTGACATGCACAATGCCTCTTCAAATGTCACTTCTGTCAAGAACTATATCAATGATACTCAACATGGCACGTGGCTGCTTGGCATAACCAAATATTCAATCCATGCATATATACACCTGGCCAAAGATTTCATCTTGAGCACGCTGGGCATTGATATGACTTTGATGACCGAGGCGTACAGCAAAATGGCATTCGCCGTTCGGAAAGGGGACAAATCTACTGCCAAGGTATCCACAGCCATATGGCGGCCCTGTTCGCGTGGTAGCCGACTTAACAGAGCGGAAGGACGGTAAGCGAAAGTACATGAAAAACAAATGGACCATTTTAATTAGGTGTCAGTAGCTGAAATTGCAGAAATATTGACTGAGTGTGTCTTTGTATAAATAGTTACATACATGTTCGCCTAAATTTCTTATTAGGTCAAGTAATATTCAAAGGATATTAACGCCATCCTCTGCCCCATGATCGCTTTGCCCAGATGCGTTGCTTGACCATTTTAACAATTTAGCCAGTGTGTGTAAATCCAAGATGACCTCGGCTCACGTTTGTGCTTTTCTGCGATCAACGTCATATTTAAACAATAACAAATATGTCAATTTAAATTGAATTCTCTCTAATCATTTTTTTTTTAGTTTTGTTATAATGTCATGCTATATGTGAGGCATATTTAATTGAATCGGATGTGCATTGTAAATAATTACCTGGAATCAGATGATCGGTTTCGTTAGCCTAATGGTATAAGGCGTCCCCTTGGGGTGCGGGAGACCGGGATCAAATCCTCGATGAAACCAACTTCATGTATGTAGCGTTAAATGAGAGAGTCCTATATCGTGTGGCGTACGACACAACGTAACGCATGATTCACTCTCTGGAATTAGATCTTGGACTTGCATGGGCCTGTTTTTCTCCGCCAGATGTTTGCCAAGCGGCTATTGGTATGTATTCCAAGGACATCTCACTCTCCCAAATACACGTTCCCAGGTCGTATTATAGTGCGTACAGCAGGTATCATCCCCGCCACAAAATGCGCCCTTTCTCAAATTGGTACAGCGCGACACACGACTCCTGGTGCATGACGGCTGACGATTCAGTTCCTGCTGTCTGGGCAATGATTGACCTCGGTGCTCGCTATCACGTGACGGGAATCATGTTGATGGGATCGTACACAGAAAACAAATACGTCACAACATTCCGCCTGTCTTACAGCACAGATGACGTCACTTACACCGACCACGTGGACATGTCGGGCAATGTTAAGGTAAAGGCTAAAATTTGGTATGCATATGTATATACAGACTTCAAATACTAGTAGCATTTTAGATTACACGTGCAAATTGGGTCATATTTTATCGTGCATATAATCCTTTTCTAATATGTAACGCAGCATATGTTACTCAGTAATTCAGAATAATTCTTCGAATGTCGAATAAAATCGTATTTTATAGGCGATCCATATTACATGTACCTATATGCGCACTCATTGTCCTTTAGTACTTCACAGCGTATTAAACCAAAGGAAAGTGCACCCAAGCACGCCGCTACTCACCTAACTTCGTAACATACGTGAGCTCCCTATAATCACTAATTATTACCGCGCCATAGGAAAGCTATAAGGACGGCTCAGTATATTTTTCATGGAACAAAGGAGGCGTTTCACGTATGCCTTGACATATACCTATTTTTCACAAGGAAACATGTCTTTTCAATACCAGGTGTACGAAGGCCTGTTTCATCACAGATTTCCCGTACGTACCGCCATTAGTCCAGCCTTTGAGGCACGCTTTGTGAACATCAGCATCTTGAGTTATTATAATGCTCCTGCGTTATCCTTGGAAATCTATGGCTGCCCTCTCGGTACGTTCTAACTCATGATATTACTGCGCGTACTTTAATATCACCAATATTAATAAATCAGCAACAGCCCTAAAGACATTGGTATTGATTGATCGACTGCTAGTAGGTGTCCTTAATTGGAAACAGGTGAAAGGATGCCCATATTATCGCCTCATACTCCATCACTATCAGCGATAGCTTTAATAAATAATGCGAACACCTGAAATACCCCGTATCTTCAATGATATAGTAAATAATAGACTTGTTTTATGTTTGATCTGGCACAGTATTCGACTTCACGCATGTTACATACATGCAGCAAAGTATCATAAGGGCATCCAATATTCCTATAGTCCAACATCAAGACATCATAAAATTCAATGTCACAAGGTTTCACAAAAAGCCCATTATTTTATTGTTGCCTCACTTGAAAGATATGTTTTCATTTACATTGTCTTTCATTCCAATGCAGTGAGGTCTCAGAATTCAGACCACCCAGCGCAGTTACAGACTGGTCTTAATTGTGAAATGGTCTGATTTCTGAGACATAAACACTAAGCAATTAGTTTTGGTACTGCTGAGAGGTGTTCTAATTAATTCTGAGATATTTTCATTCTTATGTGGTTGCAAAGCGAAGTGTCATTGTATTTTGGTTCTGTTTTCAGGGCTTCCGCGTCTTAGAGCGTCACATGCAAAGTACCTTTCCTTGTCATTGCTCAATACAGAATCTGACGTTCACTTCAATGAAACCACGGCAACCTGGGACTTCGACTCAAACTTAACTACTGCGTCTATTAGAAACCCGAATAACACTGAGTGGCTTCCCCACGGCATTGAAGGGAATTACAGTAAAACACCCGATATTCATTTCAATGAAACCTGGGATCTCGAATCAAACTTAACTACAGTAACTGCGTTTACTGCAAACCCGACTCAAACCGAGTTGATTCACCGCGGCATTGAAGTGAACGACAGTACAGATTATCATATTCATTTCAATGAAAGCTGGGACTTCGACTCAAACTTAACTACTGCATCTATTAGAAACCCGAATAACACTGAGTGGCTTCCCCACGGCATTGAACGGAATTACAGTACAACACCTGATGTTCACTTCAATGAAACTTGGGATCTCGAATCAAACTTAACTACTGCTTTTACTACAAACCCGAATAATACTGAGTTAATTCACCACGGCATTGAAATGAACGACAGCACAACCGATGTTCGCTTCAACGAAACCTGGGATGTCAAATCAGACTTAACTACTGCGTTTGTTACAAACCCGAATAAGACAGAGCTGATTCACCAAGACGCTGGACCGAACTACACTGCAAGATCTGATGTTCACTTCAATGAAAGCTGGGATCTTGACTTGAACTTAACTACTGCATTTACTACAAATCCGAATCAGACCGAGTCGATTCACCAAGGCACTGGAATGAACTACACTACAGCATCTGATATTCACTTCAATGAAACCTGGGATCCTGAAGTATACTTAACTAATGCCTTTACTACAAACCCGAATCAGACAGGGTTGATTCACCATGGCATTGAAGTGAACGCCAGTACACATTCTCATATTCACTCCAATGAAACCTGGGATCTCGAATCGGACTTAACTACTGCATATATTACAAACCCGAATAAGACCGAATTGATTCACCAAGGCACTGGACTGAACTACACTGCAACATCTGATGTTCACTTTAATGAAACCTGGCAAGTCGAATCAAACTTAACTGGTGCGTTTACTACAGACCCGAATAATACAGAGTTGATTCACCAAGGCACTGGAATGAACTACACTACAACATCTGATGTTCCCTTCAATGAAACCTGGGATCTCAAATCAAACTTAACTGCATTTACTACAACCCCACATCAGACAGAGTTGATTAACCAAGGCACTGGAATGAATTACACTACAACATCTGATGTTCACTTCAATGAAACCTGGGATGTTGAATTAAACTTAACTACTACGTTAACTACAAACCCGAATCAGACCGATTTGATTCACCACGGCATTGAAGTAAACGACAGTACATATTCTCATATTCACTCCAATGAAACCTGGGCTCTCGAATCAGACTTAACCACTGTGTTTATTACCAACCTGAATGAGACAGCTTTGATTCACCAAGGCACTGGACTGAATTACACTACAACATCTGATGTTGACTTCAATGAAACCTGGGATCTGGAATCAAACTTAACTGGTACATTTAATAGAAGTCTCAATAACACAGAGTTGATTCTCAGCGGTATTGAAATGAATGGCAGCATCGTGGCCCTCACAAAAATCGCTGATGGGGACTCGCAGTTGAGCATCGTGTGGTGTAACAGCGGTTCCACCTTGCAGCTGAATATGGGACAGCTGTTTAGGATTGTTAACATCGCTGTAGAGAGTCTAGATGGGAGGTCTGGATTTGACTTAGGAACAAGGCTTACAATCAAGTACAAAAGAACGAAGGATGACCCATGGAAAGACGCTAAGCCGGTAAGGGTAGTTCTCAAAATTACTTTTTAGAACAACCTTGGGATAATGCCCCTAGTTGGGGCGTAAATGTATACTTAAAACTTCTAGTACATTAGTATCGAATGTATTTCAACAGTCATATCTATTATCTGTAATTTACCGTGGACACTGCTCTTCTGCACCCCACCCCCCAACCCGAAGTATATGTTTACAAGCACATCCGCAGATGGAAATATCACCGAGTTCAAATGTTCGCCACTGCTGCCAGCCAGAAGTCTGCTGTTTGATCTCCGTGTCCACGAATGGGAAGATTGCTGTTTGCGTATCAATCTGTATGGCGCAACGAGTCCAGGTAGATCTAATGTGACCTCCAACGTGAGTTTTAAGTTTTCTTGTATGTAGACAGGGTTGCTTAAATAGAGATATGTTTTTGTGAGTGAGTGGATAGACGGAGTGTGGTTTAGGGATGTTTTATAAGCGTTCAGTTTGCTTTTGGAATGTGTGAATGTCCAATAAGAGGGTTCAGTCAGCACTTTTTTTTTGCTGTATAGTTCTCTGATAATGTTTTAGTTATATACCAGGTACCAGGGAGTATTCACGAATACCGTACATTGAACAAACGGGACTATGGGTGGAAAAGTATTTCTTTTACGTTTGAACTATCGGCGTATAAATATTGAAAAGCAAACCTCTTTCACCTAATTCAATTATGTCCCTAACACCCTTTGCGCATGCGAGAGAGAGAGAGAGAGAGAGAGAGAGAGAGAGAGAGAGAGAGAGAGAGAGAGAGAGAGAGAGAGAGAGGGGGGGGGTAACCCTGACAGTACTACCACTAGTACTACTGCTACAACAGCAACTACTACTACCATTTGATTGCAGCATGCCCACCGAGTTCCGTTCAGTATGGGGACCGCTGTTTTGTCATCGCGTCTAACATAGATACATTCCACACGGAAATACCGACAGTCTGCTCCCATTTCACTTGGCTTAAGGAGGGTATTATTGCAAGACCAAGGAACCACCAGGTCAAATACTTCATAAGTACTCTCCTGAAAGCCTACAGGTGAGTCTTATGTGGGGTTAAAGTCACTGTAACATTTCAGCTTGAGATTAATGTACATGCACATATCTTTTCCATTTACATTACTAACACCCCACTGCATTCGGCGGAAACAGTTCAGGTGCCTGGCTGGTAACTTGATTTGGTACGTGTAAATATGTTTAATATGAATATAATCGATGGAGTTCAACATGCATAATGTAAAAGTACAATGCAATTATAAAGCGCAGAATACCTTTCCGATGGATAGAACGAGAATGACTCGAAGCTGAGCTAACTTACAAAGGCACTGGTAACATTTTGTTAAAAATTTCAATTTATCATATTGTCATGTAAGTACAGGTCTGACATAATGCCCAGTATATCAATTAATATGGTTAGTGCTATTGTCCTAATAGGTCGTCCACCGTGTTCGCAAGGAGAGTGAGTGGAAATTGGACATATTATGAAGGGGGCGCTGCTTGGATTCCATGGACATTCGGCGAACCGCATCTGGATTACGATGTTGCCGGTATAAATTACAACGCATCAGTATACGGGATGAATTTCAGTTCAAATTGGCACCACACGATACTCTGTGAAACATCGGCTGCTGGTATGTACATGACACCTCATCCCAATATAATTGTGCCTTGCGTGCTTTAATATATAAAATGTGCACGATCAAATTGCTTGAATTTTGAACATTAGTGCAATATATGTTCTGGCATTTCCTACATTATTCATATTTAGTCGCTACAGATGTTACACCTTAAAGGTATACCATGACAGAATAGTTCGTGTGTGCCCTTAAGTGGTATTATGTTCCTCAATGCATCTGTATAATTGTGGGGGAAGCGGACCATCAAGGGGGTCCATAGACCTGTTCAAATTACTTTTACTTAAATTATACCAATGCAGTGCCACAATTCATGCTATGTCATTCATTAAATTGTGTCATTAGCGTGATATAAGTGTTGTCGATCCACGTAAGTTACCCAATATAGGGTATCTGGAAAATGGATGGCAACCAGGATTATTAGAATGAACGAATTGCTTTTGGGGACATCTTTCGTGTTTGGAAGGGCTGTGGCGCGGTGCCTAGTAAGAATTCGCCTATCTGCTCACAGATGGCGCTGCAAGCAGTGTCGCATCATGTAAGCGTGTCAGTGCCCTGTCCCTTCATTCTGCCGTTCCTGTGGTGGCAACAGAGAAACTGGTGAATAGTAGACGTGCACGTGATTATAGTTATATGATATTGTAGACCTTACACAGCTGAAAGTATGGTTGTGTTCGCTGTGTGCGAATAAATCAAGTAGCCATTAAAATTAGATGTCTTATCTGCATGTCCTCTTCCAAAGTATCCGAGGAAGATCCTTGTTTACCGGAGTGGGAGATGGATTTCGGGTACAAAGTGACCACTAATTCCACTGCCGCGATCACCATTCCCTCGCCATTGTCCAGTAGCGTGGGCAGATGTGTTGATCTTTGCCGGCGGGCGCCGAATGGCACTTGCGCATCAGTAAACTTTGACAAGGGTCACAGAACATGTTTTCTTCAAACAGAAACCAAAGCACAAGCAGTGGAACATCGCGCCTTTGTTGGGAGTGAGGCATTCGAAAACATGATACACATGGAAATGATTTGTACAGGTAAGCAAAACAGGTCTAAATATAAAAGTTCTAAGTCACATTTCGCTCTGTAAATACAAGCAGAGAGAAAGCAGGATAAGTAATGCAATAAAACATGAGGCAAAGGGCTATTTACCGACACGAAGGCGACATGGATGCAGATGGAGACACAATGATACAATGTACTTTAATTCTCCACAACAAACAAGCTCTCGTAAATGCCTTACACTAACGATGAACTCATTAGCAGAACATGCTCAAAACATTTGCACGAAATTTGACATATGTGACCAGTTTGAAATACATTAAGCACAAAGAGCTTATCCTGGACAAACTGCGAGTCGGGTCTTTTAGGAAATTACCCATAGTACACTCTTAATGTGATGGTTGTATTGCATAAAGTACAGACATCTTTTTGTTGCCAATTTTTTTTTGTCTTTTGCAGAATGTAACCAGTACCTGATAACTCTGCACAGGGAAAAGGTCTCTCTTTCCGTCTCGAACGCCGAAAACTCGACCAGCGGTGCGGAGGAAGCTGTCATTTATAACAGCTATGTACCCCCCAACGTACACTGTGGTAGCTGGTACACCCAAGATGACTATCACCATACTCAGTGGATCGAGGTATGAAAATATACATTCAAAACTTATTAATATTATATACAACACTAATATTAAATACTTATTGAGAACACATTATCATGACACTGTATCTCTTTCCATTAAACCTATTGTCGTATTTGTTTGTGTTGGCTTCCTTAACACAGAAATGGTCTATTACAGGATACATGTACGTCTTTTATGGCTTTAACATTTTGTAAGTTTTATGTCCCTAGGTCACTTCAAGACCACCCTTCTGAAGCCCTGGACATGTTCCAAGAAGCACAATGAGATTGCTGTCAAACCATAGCTTACCTTAATATTATAACGATTTTTTTTTCAAAATTGTTCACTATTCATTTAGTTTTTATCATTAGTATTTTGCCAAGTATTGGGTTCCTATTGCCTGAACGTCATACAGTTATCCGATTCCAGGTGTCATTCACGGAAACTGTCAAAGTGTGTGGAATAGTAACACGAGGTGGTTGCCATGGGGTATCTGCTTATGTCGCATCCTACAGACTATTTTATATGGATGGTACCGGTGATTTGTGGAAACCTGTTATCTCGGACGATGGAGGATACTTGGTACGGGCAAATACTACTTCATGTGAAACGTGTGACGCAGATTACTAAATGTGACCTTGTAAACTCTCAAAAATAGTAGACGTATTTCGTCCGAGCCAAATTTTAGAGCTTTATTTTGACACCATAAAATTGTAGTTGCAGCAAAACAAAGTTTGACAGGTTGTATACACATTAAATTGTGACAAAATACGGGGGAGACTATTAAATACACGCCTTGTACGAAAACAAAAAAAGTTTAAAACATTGAAATTAAGGAAATTGGAAATATAAAGCTGCAGCGGATAACTAAAGGGACGGGAAATATAAGACACAGGATTAAGTAAAAGACAGACCTAAATTTCTAGCAGCTGTACAATATGTTCATTGTCTTGTATTTGCAGGTGTTTCCGGCGAATGTGGAGGAGTTTCAAATGCACACAAACAGGTTATCCAATCCAGTTTACACAACGGCCTTGCGTCTCAATCCTGTGTCTGATAATTCTACAATAGCTCTTGGTCTGGATATTGTCGGCTGTCTGACAGAAGACGAACCAGGTAGATATATGGACTCGCGAATAGATCCTCGTGAACTCCCATTTCACTGGCATTTCAGTTAAGTGTATCATCAACCCCCCACCCCCACCCCGCGCCCTCTTGTATTTTATTGAATGGGATGAGGTTTGTGCGGCACAAATGCTAACAAACCATACAGTCGTGATAAAACCAGTGAGCACCAGGTGGGCAGCTGACACCATGTGGTCTGTCAGCTGGGCCACCGTCCGGGCCGTCGGGTCGTTCTTGAGTCTGCTACGGACGTCTATCAACTACTCGTTGTCAGATTAATCTGAGTCATACCACACGTCAGCTGGCGTCATTCTTTTCACTTGTTGAATTCCAGTTATGGAATATGCCTCTTGAATACAACTTCCTAGGTTCATTTACATCAGTTATATTGATGACAACAACCCGGTGGGTTCACTCTTGCTATGCCAGAAGAAACCACATTAACTCTTCCTATTTCTGAAAGTGATACGTATGTCACCACGGAAATTGTATAGGGAACCCCAGTATATCCCCATGTGATTGAAAAAGATCTATGTCACCTTTATTAAGAGTTTGGGTAACAAGACATCTGATAATATAGTTTAAATCTATCAAGTCATTTTTATCCCGATTACACATAATCTATTGACCGCAAGCCCAAACGTTACTGCATACGTCTAATTAGAACACACGGTATTTCAGACCTGACAGAAATAGCTGAGGGATCAGTAACTTCCCTTGGGGTTGAGAACGGCTATATCGGGGCTTCGCAAATGAGCGGGACATTTCGATGGTCTGAAAAAGGTGATGGGACATACTATTCACCAGATGCAGGACGTCTGAATTTCCCAACAGACGGCAGCGAAGATCCACAGATGCCTGGCTGCAGCATTGTCAACACAACTGGAAGGGAGTGGCTACAGGTAAGCTTTCGGCAGATGGATTAATGTTAGTTGAAAAAAGACAAGAAAGATAATTCTCTCCACATTTGTCGTCTAGGGGACATGTAATTCCATTAAATATAAAGAGTGCACCATATGTTGCACCACAATGTTGACTTTAAAAATAACCCATGTTGTAATGTAGCCACTTTGAAATTCGCTGTTTTTGTTACTATTTAAAAATACTTAAGATTTCATTTGACAGCTTTAATCTTCTTTTAGGTTGATCTTATCCTCCCACATTACGTCAGTGCCGTGGCCATCCAGGGACTGTTACACATACCGCTTGACATAAGAGGGTATGTAAGAACATTTGTTATGGAGTACTCCTTGGGAACCGACAGGTGGAAAAAGTACACTGAGAACGGCAATGACACTAAGGTAAATGATTTATAAAATGTGAATTTTAAGTCAGCCTGACAGACACACACACGAAATGGATATATTTAAAACTACACTTACAATATAATCAATCAATTCAATCGATCAATTTATTACCGACTCACAGCATGTAACAACATGTGTATTGCCGTACTAAGCTGCACTAAACAACTATATGCAATGAATAAACATATGTTAAGGTTCATAGTTCGAGATCACACTTAAATTACATATACCGACATTATAACATGATCCTGTACGGTACCAGGGTTACCATGTGTGAAGGCTGTGCTATGTTTGCCTAAGTTTAAGACAGTTGGTTATGTAGCTACCAATTGCAAGATAGGTTCTTCTTTGATCACTAGAAAAAAGGTTTGTGATGTTAGGGGTTTGGTCTATGTCGCTGTTTAGGATACTTAATAACTTTATTCGTTCCACTGCAAATTTATCACAGCGGAAGAGGAAGTGTTCCTCATCCTCTACTTCCCCGCTGGGGCATTGTCTACATATTCTAGCTGCCACTGGTATTGAGTGGGGTCTGTGATATCGCCCCATTTCAATCTCAAGACTATGGCAGGATACTCTAAGTGA
>JAAUYG010079047.1_pt1 | contig 14016 bp, 12 predicted proteins | sample 7278091 | NCBI WGS metagenome assembly JAAUYG01 (sample SAMN14350201, study PRJNA611818) | marine sediment metagenome | isolation source: surface marine sediment (0.6m) | place: French Polynesia: Moorea | collected 2018-08
CATGGTGGTCGGGGTGAAGCGGACGCCCCACTTGCGGGCCAGCGCGCGTTCCTCCAGCGCCTCGCCGTCGAAGTCGACGACCTCGCGCGCGCCGACCAGGTTGAGCGGCAGCTTCGACATCCTGCAGCTCAACCTGGTCGGCGCGCGCGAGGTCGTCGACTTCGACGGCGAGGCGCTGGAGGAACGCGCGCTGGCCCGCAAGTGGGGCGTCCGCTTCACCCCGACCACCATGTTCTTCCCCGAGGCACCGGACACGGCCGCCGGCCGCCCCGGCCAGGAGGCCGAGGTCGCGCGCATGCCCGGCTACTTCCGGCCGCCGCACTTTCTGGCGATGTACCGCTTCGTCCAGGAAAAGGCTTACGACACCACCAGCTTCAACGAATATCTGCAGCGGGCCCCCGGGGGCTGAACGGGCGGGCTGAACGGGCGGGCCGAGCCCGGCAATCGGGAGGCATCCCCTCTGTCCAAACATATTCGATTATGATATATTATTGTTGCCGAATGGATCGGGGTCGCTTTCCGCGCCTCCCCCTGCCGGCGCCCGATGGCAGACCACGTGATGCGGGACCCAAGGAGCGATTTGCATGACTGACCGAAAGCCGAAAGCGCCCGGGCTTCCGGCCTCGCCCGAGCGGCGGCGGTTCCTGCTGGCCGGCGCCGCCGGCGGCGGCCTCGCCACCGCCGGTGCCCTTGTCGGCACCGCAGCCGCGGCCGGCAACCCCGAGAACCTGCCGCCCAACGTGGCCGACTGGTCGCGCTACCTCGGCAGCGGCGTCGACGCGCAGCCCTACGGCGTGCCCTCGGAGCACGAGGCGCACGTGATCCGGCGCAACGTCGCCTGGCTGACCGCGACGCCGGAGTCCTCGGTCAACTTCACGCCCCTGCACGAGCTGGACGGCTTCGTCACGCCCAACGGGCTCTGCTTCGAGCGCCACCACGGCGGCGTCGCCGAGGTCGACCCGGCCGACCACCGGCTGATGATCCACGGCCTGGTCGAGAAGCCGCTGCTCTTCACGGTGGCCGACATCAAGCGCTTCCCCCAGGAGAACCGCTTCCACTTCCTGGAGTGCGCCGCCAACGGCGGCATGGAATGGCGCGGCGCGCAGCTCAACGGCGTGCAGTACACCCACGGCATGGTCCACTGCGTGCAGTACACCGGCGTCCCGCTGAAGCTGCTGCTGCAGGAGGCCGGCCTCAAGACCAGCGGCACCTGGATCCTGGCCGAGGGCGCGGACTCGGCGGGCATGTCCCGCTCGATCCCGATCGAGAAGGCGCTGGACGACTGCCTGGTCGCCTACTCCATGAACGGCGAGCGCCTGCGCCCGGAGCAGGGCTATCCCCTGCGCCTGGTCGTGCCCGGCTGGGAAGGCAACATGTGGGTCAAGTGGCTGCGCCGCATCGAGGTCGGCGACGCCGCCTGGTACCACCGCGAGGAGACCTCCAAGTACACCGACCTGCTGCCCGACGGGCGGGCCTACAAGTTCACCTGGACCATGGAGGCCAAGTCGGTGATCACCTCGCCCTGTCCCGAGATGCCGATGAAGGACACCGGGGCCAACGTCATCAAGGGCCTGGCCTGGTCGGGCAACGGCCGGATCAAGCGCGTCGACGTCTCCATGGACGGCGGCAAGAACTGGCGGACGGCCAAGCTGCACGGGCCGGTGCTACCAAAGTGCCTGACCCGCTTCACCCTGGATTGGGCCTGGGACGGCAAGCCGGTCCTGCTGCAGAGCCGCTGCATCGACGAGACCGGCTATGTCCAGCCGGAGATCGCCGCCCTGCAGAAGGTCCGCGGCGTGAACTCCATCTATCACAACCATGCGATCCAGACGTGGCTGGTGAACGAAAGCGGCGAGGTCGAAAATGTGCGCTTGGGCTAGACGGCTGGGCGGCGTCGCCGCCTTCGGGCTCGGCCTGGCGCTGGCCGGATCCCTCGCCTCGGCGGAGCCCGGCGGCTTCGGGCTCGGCCGCGCGGCGACCCCCGAGGAGATTGCCGGCTGGGACGTCGACATCCGCCCCGACGGCACCGGGCTGCCGCCCGGCGAGGGCTCGGTCCAGGAGGGCGAGGAGATCTACCTGGAGCGCTGCGCCGCCTGCCACGGCGAGTTCGGCGAGGGCGCCGGCCGCTATCCGGTGCTGATGGGCGGCTTCGACAGCCTGCAAGAGGATCGGCCCGAGAAGACCATCGGCAGCTATTGGCCCTACGCCAGCACGATCTGGGACTACGTGCAGCGCGCCATGCCCTTCGGCGAGGCCCGTTCCCTCAGCGACGACGAGACCTACGCGGTGACCGCCTTCCTGCTCTACCTCAACGAGGTGGTCGAGGACGACTTCGTGCTGACCCGGGAGAACTTCACCGAGGTCCGCCTGCCGAACCAGGAAGGCTTCTTCCTGCGCGCGGGCCCCGAGCTGCCGGCCGGCGAGCCCTGCATGAAGGACTGCAAGGCCGCGGTCGAGGTCATCGGCCGGGCGCGCACGCTCGACGTCACGCCGGAGGACGAGCAGCAGGCGCTCGAATAGGAGCCCCCAAGTGGTCGCCTCCCCGGCGACACCCATGCTTCGATTAGCTCAGCAGTGCGTGGCGCGGCGCCTCGCGCCGTGTTGTTTCACCTCGTCCGCCCGCAGCGCCGGGCTACGCCCCCTGTCGAAGGGCGAGGTCGGCTACAGCGGGAGACCGGGGTTCGACCCCATAGACTGGTTCGCCGGTGGGGATGGATCCAACCCAGGCTTCCTGGGGACTTGGATCGGTCTCCGGAGGTTCTGGATCTTTGCCAGCGGCCTCAGTCGGCGGCGGCCGGCACCAGCTCCTTGACGCGGCTGCGCGGCTTGTCGCCGGCGCAATAGATCCGGTAGAGGACGCCGATCACCTCCTCCACGTCGCGGCTCGCCAGGCTGTAGTAGATCGCCTTGCCTTCGCGGCGGGTGGTGACGAGATCTTCCTCGCGCAGGACCGCGAGCTGCTGGGACAGGGTCGGCTGGCGGATGCCGAGGCTGGCCTCCAGGTCGCTGACGCTGCGCTCGCCCTGAGAGAGCAGGCAGAGGATGGTCAAGCGGTTCCGGTTGGCCAGGGCCTTGAGGAAGTCGGCGGCGCGCTCGGCGTTGTTCGCCAGTGCCTCCAGATCCTTCTCCTTGAGAACAGCCATGATCGCCTTTCGCCTTGAAGCACCTTCGCCGCCGGGCCGTCGCTGGCCGGCCGTTGGATCGCTGGCCGCCGGACCTTCGGACTGCCTATCGTCCGGTTACGGCGGGATTATAGCCCGGATCGGCAAGGCGCGTCAGCCGTCGCCGGGCACCGCAGCCGGAGGGCCGAACCGCCCCGCTGCGGGCCCGAACTTAGCCCCGCTTCCCGGCGCCCGCAACTCCCGGGCAGGCGGGGGACGGCCGGCCCAGGCCCTCGACGCGGCGCCCGCAGTCTGCTTCGATAGGCTTGGTTGGCAGCCACCAAGGAAGCACCTCGTGATCCGCGCAGAACCCCGGGGGCCCGCGCGGCCAAGCCCTGCCCGCCGCGGCCTTTCGGCCCGGCGCCGGGACTCGTGATGCCGGAGCTCCCCGTCTCCCTGCTGATGGCCGGCCTCGGCTTCGCGATCGGCGCCGCCTTCGGCGCGACCGCGCGCCTGGCCGAGTTCTGCACCCTGGGCGCCATCGCCGACGCCTTCCTGGCGGCCGACCGGCGCCGCCTGCGCAGCTGGCTGCTGGCGATCGCCGTCGCCGCCCTGGCCAGCCAGGCGATGGACGCGGCCGGCTGGATCGACCTCCACCGGTCCATCTATCTGACCGCCGACCTTCCCTGGCTCGGCGCCGCGCTCGGCGGGCTCTGCTTCGGATTCGGCATGGCGCTGGTCGGGACCTGCGGCTACGGCGCCCTGATCCGGCTGGGCGGCGGCGACCTGCGCTACCTGGTGGTCGCCGTGGTCCTGGCCGTCGCCGCCTACATGACCCTGGGCGGCCTTTTCGGCGTGTTCCGCGTCGGCGTCGTCGAGGCGACGAACCTGGAGCTGAGCGCCGAGAGCCAGGGCCTGGTCGACCTGCTGGCCCAGGTCACGGGGCTCTCCGCGGCCGGCCTGCGCTGGCCGGTAGTCGGCACCGTCGTGGCCGGCCTCCTGCTCTACTGCTTCGCTGATCCCGGCTTCCGCCGCTCCAGACCGGCGGTCGTCGGCGGCGCCCTCATGGGCCTGCTGGTCGCCGCCGGCTGGTTCGCGACCGGCGTGCTCGGCGCCGACGACTTCGACCCCGCGCCCCTGCGCTCCCTGACCTTCGTCACCCCGGTGGGAGACGCCCTGCTCTACCTCATGACCTTCACCGGCGCGACCATCGACTTCGGCATCGGCTCGGTGGCCGGCGTGATCTTCGGCGCCTTCCTCGCCAACCGGGCCAAGGGCACGCTCCGGCTGGAGGGCTTCGACGGCAAGCGCGAGATGCTCCGCCACCTCGGCGGCGCGACCCTGATGGGCTTCGGCGGGGTCACGGCGCTGGGCTGCACCGTCGGCCAGGGAATCACCGCCATCTCGACCCTCGCCCTCTCCGGTCCCCTGGCGCTGGGCGCGATCTTCCTCGGCGCCTTCCTGGGCCTGCGCTTCCTGGAGACCGGCCGGCTCTGGGGCGGCTCCTCGGTCGTCTCGGCCCGCTGACGCCGCCCGCTTGCTTCGCGTGCCGGACAGGGGGCATCAGGCCTGCGCTGCCGGGATGGCTGCCATTCGCGCTTGTCTGCTGCGCCGGGCGCCGCCATCTGCGAGCATGTAGGACTATGGGCGGCTCGCGAAAACCTGGCCTTTGTCGGCGGTCCCGACAGCACCGCCTTGCCCGGCTGCTGGCGTCGGGCCTGCTGTTGTCCTGCCTCTGCGGCACGTCGGGACTCGCCGCCGACTGGGGCCGGTGGAGCCCCTACCCCAGCCTGCCGGGCCTCTTCGAAGAGCGCTGCAGCCGCTGCCACGGCGGCGCCGGCACCTTCGCCCCGGCGCATCTGAGCTTCGAGCAGGGCATGCTGCGCACCGGCCGCAGCGGCGAGGACCTGCACGACTTCCTGCGCGGTCACCCGGGGCGGCTCGACGAGGCCGAGCGCGCGGCCATGGTCGCCACGCTCACGATGATCGTCACCGCGGGCGGCCAGTTCCACCAGCGCTGCGCCGTCTGTCACGGCCACGCCGAGGCCTTCGCCGCCGCCCGGCTCGTGATCCGCGACGGCGTGCTGATCGGACGCTACTCCGGCCGCGACATCGGGGCCTTCCTGCCCCGCCACGGCCGGCTCGACGCCGAGGGCGCGGCCTTCTTCGGCGCCGTGTTGCGCCGCTTCGCTCAGAAGGAGGCCGGGCCGTGACCCGCCACCGGATCCGCAATCTGACCCTGGGTCTGGTCTCGCTGCTCTGCCTGGCCTTCACCGGCGGGGTCGTGGCGACCCTGATCCTCAAGCCTGAGGCCTTCCGCAGCGTCATCGGCGGGCCCTTCGCGCTGGAGAACCCGGCGGGCCAGCGCGTCACCGAGGCCAGCTACCGCGGTCGCTTCATGATGATCTACTTCGGCTACACCTACTGCCCCGACGTCTGCCCGACCCGGCTGCAGGAGATGACCCTGGCGCTGGAGGCGCTGGAGGCCCAGGCGCCGGAGCTGGCGGCGCGGATCACCCCGGTCTTCATCACGGTCGATCCCCGCCGCGATACCCCCGAGGCCCTGCGCGCCTACGCCGCCCATTTCCATCCGCGCCTGGAAGCCCTGCGCGGCAGCGAGGCCGAGGTCGCCGCGGTGATCCGTTCCTTCCAGGGCTACGTCAACTACGTGCCCCAGGCCGAGGGCGAAGACTATCTGGTCGACCACACGGCCTACGTCTACCTGATGGGTCCCGACGGCGCCTACGTCACCCACTTCACCGCCTTCGACGACGAGACCGAGATGACCGCCCGTCTCGCGCGCCTGGCAGCCGATTAGAAGCAGTACTTCCAGAGGTCGTTGGCCATCGCGACCGCCAGCCCCCACTTCGCCCAGAGCAGGAAGCAGAGCGCCACGGCCGCGGAGGCCAGGCTGCCCCAGAACAGCCAGAGCAGCCAACTCGGAACCGGCGGCGGGGCGGCTTCGCTTTCGCTCATGATGTCGCGGACCTCCAAGGGATACCAGGGCGTGAGACTACCACGGGGCTGCGGGGCCGTCGTCCCCTGCCCCGGCGCGCCCTAAGCCGCCTCCCCCACCCGCACCCCGGCGCCCTGCAGCAGCATGGTCTTGTTCAGCAGCTTGACGCAGGCGTAGACCGCCTCGATCGCCGGGGCCGGGGTGCCGGTCATGCGGCCGATCTCCAGCACCGCACCCATCAGGGCCTCGACCTCCAAGGAGCGGCCGGCCTCGACGTCCTGCAGCATCGAGGTCTTGTGGGCGCCGACGCTCTCCGCACCCTCGATGCGCTTCTCGATCGTGTGCCGGAAGCTGACGCCGAGGGGCTCGGCGATGGCCTGGGCCTCGGCCATCATGGTCGCCGCCAGGCGCCGGGTGTCGGGGAACTGGCAGATGTCGACCAGGGTCGCGTGGGTCAGCGCCGAGATCGGGTTGAAGGACAGGTTGCCCCAGGCCTTGAGCCAGATCTCCGAGCGAATGTCGTCGAGGATGCGGGACCGGAAGCCGGCATTCACCAGGGTGTCGTGGAGCCGCCGGACCCGCGGCGTCTCGCGGCCGTCGAGTTCGCCGACCGGAAAGCGGTCGCCCTCGACGTGGCGGATGACGCCCGGCTCGGTAACCGCAGCGGCCGGGTAGACGACACAGCCGAGGATCCGCTCCGGATCGATGTTGTCGGTCAGCGCCCCGGTCGGGTCCAGGGTCTCCATCCGGCGCCCGTCGTAGGGCCCGCCATGCTTGTGGAAGTACCACCAGGGGATGCCGTTCTGGACCGTCATGACCATGGTCTCCGGCCCCAGCATGGAGGAGATCTTGCGCGCCACCTGCTCCAGGTAGTGCGCCTTCATGGCCAGGATCACCAGATCCTGCGGCGGGACCTTGTGGACCTGGTCGCTGGCCGTCAGGCCGGTGACCAGGGACTCCTTGCCGTCCTCCCAGATCAGCTTCAGGCCGCGCTCCTGGATCGCCGCCAGGTGACGGCCCTGGTCGATGACGGTGACCTCCTCGCCCGCCTCGGCGAACCTGGCCGCCATCAGCCCCCCGATCGCCCCGGCGCCGACCACGCAGATCTTCATGACAAGCCTCCTGCTTCTGCCCTCCGCTCATCTATTCTGCGCCGGAACCCCGAGCGCCGGCAACGCCGACGCCTGCAGGCCGCGGCTGCGAGGCTGCCCACGGGCTGTAGCCGAGCGCCCGATGCTGCGGGAGGTCGCGGCGCGCCGACCGGGTTTCAGGAGGCGTAGTCTATGCCCAGCGACAGGAGCTTCCGGCGGTCCTCGTCGGCGCCGACGCCGTGCACCAGCAGCTTGGCTTTGGTCCGTTTCAGCTTCTCGACCAGGGCCAGGAGCCGCTTGGGGCTCTCCTGCAGGGTCTGGCGGAGGTCGGCGTAGGCGCAGGACAGAAGCGGCGCCTGCAGCGCCATGGGATCGATGTTGCCGAGCTCCGGGCCGGAGAGCTGCACCATGATCGCCCGGCAGAAGGGCCGCAGGTTGTTGACGGTGAAGACGACCTTGGCCGGCAGGAAATCGGGCGGCACCTTGCAGACGTTGAAGACCACGTTGGCCTTTACGGCGTCGGTCAGGCTGCCGCAGAGCCGGCGGTAGCGCTCCAGGCTGCGCTTGTTGTCGAGGGTCGAGAAGCTGACGCTGACGATCAGCACGCCGGCGCCTTGGGAGGGCTGCCCGAAGAGCACCTCAGCCGCCTTCGCGAGCATGAGGTTGTCGAGCTCCGCGGCGAGCTCGCTCGACAGCGGCCGGCCCCCGAGGAGGGTCTGGACCCGCTGGCCGGTCTCGCCATCGAACTCGCAGTAGGCCAGGCTGCTGGCACCGCGCGCCCGACCGACCACGGGGCGCAGCTCGATCGCGCAGTTCTTGCAGATCTGCGCCAGGGTGGTCGCCTCGGCGTTTCGCGCCCGGCTCGCCGCCTTCTCCAGGCCGCCGAGCAGCAGGTCCAGGACGTCTTCGGACTCTTCGATCTCCTCGGCCGAGACCTCGATCTCATAGGCCTCGGAGGAGATCGCCGAGGCTTCGTCGCAGATCGCCTGCCAGTCCTCGTCGTCGTCGTCGTGGCCCAGGACTTTCGAGCGGATCTCTTCCGCGATCGACTTCGCCTTGAAGGCCGCCTCCTCTTCCTTGAGGCTGGCGAAGCAGATCACGAAGTTGTTCTTCTCGTCCCGGCTGAAGACATCCTGGCTGGAGATCCGGCGTTCGATGACCCGTTCCGCGATGTCGTAGACCTTCTTCGCGTGGCTCTGCCAGCGCTCACCGAGCTTCGCCTTGATGTCGTCCAGACCGACCAGTTGCAGCCGGCCGGCGACGACCTTGCCGGAGGCCTGCGCGGCGAACCTCGACAGGCTGCCCTTGAGCTTGGCGCCGCTCGCCGGTCCTCCGGCGGGCTCCGCTGTGCGTCCGGCGGCTCCACTCGCGCCTGGCACCGCTCCCGGCGTCGCGGCTCCCGCCGGGTTCGGTGCGGCCGCCGCGGCCTGCGATGCGGCCTTGAAGACCTTGACCAGCTGCTCCTGCTTGCGCGTCTCCATGCGCTGGATCTGGCCCAGCCGGGCCTCGACCGTTGCCAGGAGCAGCTCGAAGTCGATCGGCTTGGTCAGGTAGTCATCGGCTCCCAGGCGCTTTCCGACGATCACGTGGTCGCGGTCCGCCAGGGCCGAGAGGAAGATGAAGGGCAGATCGGCCTGGTCCGGATGCTTGTCGCGCAGCTCCTTCAGGAGGCTGTGTCCGTCCATCACCGGCATGGTGATGTCGCAGAGAACCAGGTCCGGCTTTTGAGCGACGATGGCCTCGAGCCCGGCCCGTCCGTCGCCGGCCTCGACCGTGTCGTAGCCGGCGTCGCGGAGCTCCTCGACGATGTCCTCGCGAAGCGCGGCCTCGTCATCGATACAGAGAATCTTTGCCGTCATCCCATCATTCCGCCTGCGGTCCGGTCTGGCCCAAGCCCCCTGGCCCAAGCCCCCTGGCCCAAGCCCCCTCGCCCCGCGTTCAGCCCGAAGACGCCGCGCTGGTCTTTTGGGCCAGGAGGGAGTTCACGATCACCAGCAGCTGGTCGAAATCGACCGGCTTGGTCAGGTAGGCGTCGGCACCCAGGTTCATACCCTCCTCGACATGGGACTTGTCGGCATGCGCCGAGAGAAAGACGAAAGGGGTGCTCGCGAAGTCCGGAAGGTCGCGATGCAGGGCCTGAAAGAGCTCGAGCCCGGTCATCTTGGGCATCAGGCAATCCGAGATGATCAGGTCCGGACGGAAATCGGGGATGGCCCGAAGGCCTTCCTCTCCGTTGGACGCAGCGAAGACCTCGTGCCCGGCGTCCATCAGCTCTTCGACGATATCGGCCCGAATGTCGTCCTCGTCTTCCACGCAGAGTATCCTGGCCATGGCAGTCGTGCTCCTGTCGTCACGCTTCCCGGGCAATCGTCACCACCCCGCCGTCGGGGTCCGGGTCGGTTTGGGCGCCAAGCTCGGCGCTCTTTGGGCTCGCCACCGTCGGCGTCTCGCAAGGCAAGACGATCGGCAGCCGCACCGTGAAGGTCGAACCGGCACCTTCGACGCTCTCGACCTCGATCGCGCCGCCGTGCAGCTCGACGAAGCGCTTGACCAGATTGAGGCCGATTCCGGTCCCGGCGATTCCCGTCGACGTCCGGGCCCTGAAATAGCGCTGGAAGAGCCGCGGCATCTCGTCGGCCGGAATTCCCAGTCCGTGATCGCGGACGCTGACCACGGCCTGTCCTGCCTCCGCGAATACGCAGACCTCGATCCTCGGGCTTTCCGGCGCATACTTCACCGCGTTCGACAGCAGGTTCGTGAAGACCTGCTCCAGCTTCTTGGCGTCCGCGGCGATTTCCTTCGGCAGCTCCGCCTGCTGGAGCACGATGTTGTGGAGGGGCGAGAGCTCCTGCTGACGCTTGCAGACATCGGCGACGATTTCGGCGAGATCGCAGCTGGCGGTCTCAAGCTCGATCTTTCCGGCATCCAGACGTGACGCGCTGAGGGTGCTCTCGATCAGGGCCAGCATGCGCTGCACGGCGTTCCTGATCTTCTGGACCCTTTCGTGCAGGTCCTCCGGCGACAGCAGGTGCATCCGGCGCTCGATCCGCTGAGCCGTTCCGTCGATGATCGCCAAGGGCGTGCGGAACTCATGCGACGCCATGGCGACGAACTCGCTCTGCAGCGCGTTGTACTCCCGCTCCTTCTCCAGGGCCTGGCTGAGGCGCGCCGCGTGCTCCTGCTGGTCCGCCGTCAGCTTCTCGATGATCCGGACATTGCGCTTGAAGACCTCGACGGCACGCGCCAGCCCGCCCAGTTCGTCGCGCCGTTGCGTGCCGGGGACCTCGGCGCCGGTGTCGCCATAGGCAAGGCGCTCGGTCGCCGTGGTCAAGGCCTCCAGGGGATGGCTGAAGACCCGTTTCAGGAAGTCGATGCAGACGACGATCAGGAGGATCAGAGCGGCGCCGCCGAGGCAGAGCTGCCGGAACAAGCCGTCCCAGATATGCTGCTTCAAATCGGCGAGGCTCCAGGCCACCGCCAGCGCGCCGACCCTGACCCGCTCCACCCCGAGCGACGCCGGCGCGTCCACCGAGACCGGGACGACCATGATGAAGTGATCCGCGGTGCGCTGCGAGAAGACGACGTCTCGGTCCAGGGTTGCGGTGGCGAACTCATGGGCCTTCCCGAGATCCACCCCTTCGGCATCCTCGGACCGGTAGGCCGTGAGAACAGCGCCCTCCGCATCGAAAGCGATCAGGCCGCTGAGGCCGGCCTGGGAGTCGTTGCGGAGGCCGGCATAGCCCCGCTCGATCACCTCTGGCCGCCGCCAGCGCACCCCGGCGGCAATCTGGGTCGCCAGCAGCCTCGTCATGTTCGAGTTGCTGTGCAGCGCATGGGAGTAGAGGTCTTCGGCTTCCCAGTAGGTCTGGCCGGCGATCATGCCCGAGAAACCCAGGCCGACGCAGCCGACGACGATGGCGGCCAGCTTCCGGCTGACCGTCCAATAGCCGAGCGGGACCGTGACGGCGGGATCCTTGCTGTCGCTCATCCTTCCGCCCCGAGCACAAGGCAGGCCGGTAGAGTCCGGGAGGACGCATCGAAGCGGCCGACGAAGGCCGACGCCGGCGCTCCACCCCGGTCCCTGCCGAGACACCCAGCCACCCGGCCGCGGAGCGGGCCGGATCGATCGCCCACAGATAAGACTATAGTCATGCTTATATCTTTTATGATGTATATCTTTTGACAGTATCAATTCTTGATTAATGCCCCGTGAAGCAGGCGAGGACCGGGCAGGACCCGGCCGAGGTCACCAAGCTCTTGGTCTGAGCGGGCGCGAGCGTCTAGTGTGGGCGCCACTCTTCCAGTCTGCGGGGGCCCAAGCATGACCGACGACAGCGGCGACCGGATCACCTGCGCGCAGGCCACGTTGAACGCGCTGGTCGATCACGGGGTCGACACGGTCTTCGGCATCCCGGGGATCCACACCCTCGACCTCTACGGCGGGCTGACCCAGACGCCGCTGCGCCATGTCGCGGTGCGCCACGAGCAGGGCGCGGCCTTCATGGCGGACGGCTTCGCCCGGGTCGCCGGCCGCCCGGCGGGCTGCCTGCTGATCACCGGGCCCGGGCTGCTGAACGCCGCCACCGCTATCGGCCAGGCCTATTCCGACAGCATCCCGATGATCGTGATCGCGACCGTCAACGCCCGCCGGGACCTCGGCCTCGGCCGCGGCGAGATCCACGAGCTGAAGGACCAGCGGCGGGCCCTGGAGGGCGTGGTCGACTCGGTCATCACGGTCCACGACCCCGGCGAGGTCGCCACCGCGCTCGACCTCAGCTTCGCCCGCATGGCGGGCCGCCGCCCCCGTCCGGCGGTGGTCGAGCTACCGCTGGACGTCGCCGCCGCGGAAGTCGCCCCACGCCGGGCCGCAGGCAGCACCATCGCGCGGCCCGGGCTGGCGCCGGACGCGCTGCGGGCCCTGGTCGAGCGGCTGCGCGCGGCCGGGCGGCCCTGCTTCATCCTCGGCGGCGGCGCGCTCGGCGCCGAGGCCGAGCTGCGCCGCCTGACCGCGCAGCTGGGCGCCGCCGTGATCACGACCGTCGCCGGCAAGGGCATCGTCTCCGAGGCGGATCCGACGACACTCGGCCCGGCGCTGGGCACCGAGGCCGGCAACGCGGTTATGAACGCGGCCGACCTGGTCGTCGTCCTGGGCAGCGAGCTGGCCTACCTCGACCACTTCAACCGGCCCTTCGAGATCGGGCCCGACCTGGTCCGCATCGACCTCGACCCCGACGTGCTGGTCCGCGACCATCCGGCCGTCCTGGCCCTGCTGGCCGATGCCGGCACCGCGGTGTCCCAGGTCCTGGACGCGATGGCGGAGGACCCGGCGAGGCCGCCCTGGCGCGACGATATCGCCAGGCTGCGCGACGGCCTGCGCGCCGACATGAGGCAGCGGCGGCCCGAGTTCTGCGCCTACCTCGACGCCCTGCGCGAAGCCCTCGACGACGACGCCGCGGTCTTCAGCGACATGACCCAGCTCGCCTACACCGGCAACCGCTACTTCGAGTGCCGGCACGGCGGGACCTGGATACATCCGGTCGGCTTCGGGACCCTGGGCTATGCCTTGCCGGCGGCCATCGGCGGCAAGCTGGCGGCACCGGAGCGTCAGGTCGTCGCCCTGGCCGGCGACTACGGCCTGGGCTTCACCCTGCAGGAGCTGGGCACCGCCGTGGAGCAGCGCCTGGCCCTGCCGGTGGTGATCTGGAACAACCGCCTGCTCGGCGCCATCGACTTCCACATGCGCCGGCAGGAGATCCCGCCCCAGGCGGTCAGCCTTCAGCCGCCGAACTTCGGCGACCTGGCCAAGGCCTACGGCTGTGACTACGAGTACCTGGATTCGCCGGACCCGCTGGGCGCGGCTCTCGAGGCCGCCTTCACCGCCGGCGCACCGACCCTGATCGAGATCGAGGTCGACGGCAGCTACGACAGCTGATCAAGGCGCGAGGGCCGGTCTCATCGCGGCGATGCCAGACGCTGCTGGCGCTCGAGCACGAGCCGCGCACGCTCCTGCTCCAATCCGGTCAACCTGGCGGTAAAGGCATCGAGTTCGGCTTCCTCCACCAGGAAGTCCTGCGTCCCCAAGTCGGCGATCTCGCGAAGGATCTGAGCCTCGACGTCGAAAGACCGCTGCGCATTGCCCTCGAGAATCTCGATCAGGATCACCTGAAGATGCTTCTCTGCTGCGGTCTTGGGGGTGGCGGACCTGTAGCGCGTCAATGCGGTGCGCGTGACCGCCTGTCCCGCCTCGATGTAAGCCAAGCCCTTGTCGATCCAGGCCTGCACTTCCGACTTGGCTTCGGACAGAGACTCCACGTTTCCCGACCGCAATCTCTCGACGGTCGAGCCGAGTATCACGATCAACGCTTCGGTCTCGGATTTCATCGCCGCGGTCAGGTAATAGTTGAATTGCCGATCTTTATCATTGGAAAGGTGGACGTCATAAAGCGCGGATTGCTGCCTTAGCTGCGCGATCATCAACTCCGTGCTTCGTATCTCGATCCTGTCGAACACCCCCTCGTCGCCCGCGATCGCCGCTTGCACGAGTTCCTCGCCCGAAGCGATCGAGGTCCGGGCCATCTCTTCCGAGACCTCGGCCATGGCCCTGATGTTGGCGAGCCGGGCGCGCAGATCCGGCCGCTCGATCGAGCTCGGAGGCCCTGGCAGTGCCGCGAGCTGGCCCTTCCCCTGCGCATGAAGTGCCCAGAGTTCGGCCGAAAGATCTCGGACCCGCCGATCCGCCGCTTCGGCGGTCACCTTGCCTTCGAGAACCTCGTAGGCGAGGTTGTCATACTCGATCGTGCGATTGACGATGCCGGCGAACTGCTGGGCAATCTGATTGACTTGGCGAGAGTAAGCGGCGACCTGCTGG
>JAAUYG010173616.1_pt1 | contig 14011 bp, 7 predicted proteins | sample 7278091 | NCBI WGS metagenome assembly JAAUYG01 (sample SAMN14350201, study PRJNA611818) | marine sediment metagenome | isolation source: surface marine sediment (0.6m) | place: French Polynesia: Moorea | collected 2018-08
GTCAATACAAGGTTTCCTTCACAGTGTTTGGCCTCCGGAAATGCCATTTTTGCCGGCGGAAGGAAACCGAGGAGAAAAAAAAAAAAAAAAAAGTCGGCAACCCCATTGGGGGACGGGATGCCCCAATGAGTACATGTACCGTATGTGTGTGGTTGATTTCCATAATACGACATTTAGCCTATCCACAATAAGGCCGCGACATTTTTTTTTGCAAGCAAAGACTGCTTGCCACGTGAGCCAGCTAGATTAAACAGCTGTGGTTACACAACGGGAATTATACCATCACAGATCTGTTTTTTAACACCTGTCAGTCATGGTAAAATCCTCATGTGCAAATTTTCCCTTGCAGACTGAAGTCAATGTGGAGTACAATAGATCACATAAGGTCCCGATCCTACTCCTGTCAACATGCTGACTGCTGTCCAAGTCTAATGCCAAAGGCAGAGGACAAAAACTGTCATTTATAATTTGGAAAACTTTGAAATCATTTAGAAATGCTATTAGCAAATAGGAAGGCAGGTGATTCCTTGCATACCGTAATTGATCCTGTAGCGATTTCTGGCCAACAGTTTCCACACACAGTGACAAATGGCAAGTGCCATGGAAAAGCTGATTCCCATCATGATGTGATAGTCTACCATGTATTTTATCGTTTCTATAAAGCTGCCTCTGCGGTTCTCCAGCTTGGCTGGACTTTTAATGTTGTCCAGACTTAATTACACACCTTACATGGATGATGAGGAAAGAAACATAAAGGCCCTGGTCTGCTGCCACATGCACAAAACTTTTACAGAACCAGGCCACTCTATGTGACATTGGGCACTGTCTTAAGTCTGCATTCAAGAGAACAAAAGTAAAGAGGTTATATTAATCTCACAGCAGCATGTGTGCAGCATGCCCGTCATTCCATCCTTGAGTGGCAAAAATCATCACTGGAGGTGGTACAATACTATAAATGTTTACTCTCGATATTTCTAGCTGATCTCATGCAGTTTTAGTTACAGTAATTCTTGGTCTGGATTTTACATTATTTTCAGTGTTTAACAACCTTAGGCATTACATTTCTGGCCATATATACACAAGTATGTTGTATGGTGGGTTTCCCCGTGGTAATGTAAGACCTAAGTTTGACCAAACCTAGCTGAATTTCAAGCAGTCTCTCACAAGTCTGTAGAAGGTCGATTTCCTGTTCATTAGATAGATGATTAGATAGATGATTATTTCCAGGGACCCTTACCTGTGTTCATCATGGGCATCATTGGGGAAGGCAGGACTGTGGTGGCTTGAGCAAGGTGGTCAGCCGGGGATGGAGGCACCGGGAACATGCCAGGGAGGCCCGATTGCTGGGCGGCCAGGGCTGCTGCTGCCATAACCTGGGCCTGGGCCAAGGAGGTTGACACACCGGGGAAAGATGGCAGTCCCACTGGAGCTGGAGACATGCCATTGAACACTGAAGATGCTGCTGCTGAGGTAGGGTTGTCCACGGAGGAGGTGGACGCTTCCGCAAAACTGTGTGGGGTACCTGCCGAGTTACCAAGTGAGATAGCAGAGCTGGGGGATGCCGTGCCATGCAGTGAGTGGGGTGACACGACTGAGTGGCTGGCGCTGTGATGAGAGGCTGGAGACACGGCAGAACTGGATGAGGAGTCCTGGTGGAAGGATCTAGAGCTGAGGTCTGTAGAGATGAGACCTGGATCAGTGTCCACACCCTCCGATCCAGTCTGAACACTGAGTGTGTCTGTGTGTGGCAAGCTAGGAGGTTTCAGTCGAGGTTTCTGATGTGCCATAGGAGGGGACATCCTACTACTGCTGCTGGGGACTTGGTATGACAACAGCTCAGGGGGACCGGGAAAAACTGACTGGCTAGCAGAGGGGCCAGGGGAGTCCGACTGGAGTCGAGATCTATAATCAGAGAGTCCTGGATCCACGCTAGATGTGGTCGGTGGTGACAGTGGTACAGCCAGATCCCTGTCCCCATGGTGTGACCTGCTGCCAGGGTATGGTAACGCTGAGCTGAGACTGGCTGACTGGGACTTGGTCTTGGCAGCAGATACAGCCATGGAAGCTGCAATCTGCTTGATGAGCTCAGCTGGCATACCTTGCTGTAACATGGCAGCAATGGCCACAGGATTCGGAATCAAGTCTGGTGGCATGCCGAATGGTGAGTTGGCACCGTTCTGTTTCCCCATGGGACTGCTGTCGTGAGTCCTAAGTCCCAAACTAAGGCCTTCCAGTCCTAGCTGGCGTTGAGACCCTAGGCCATCCTGATTACTCCCAACTGCTTTGCTTTCTTGTTTTATGTCCATCATGGCCAGGAAGCCTCATGAAAGCCCTGCAGTGCACTGTACTCAGATGAACCCTGGCAATGGGGGATTGTTATGGTTGCTCAACAGGCCTATTTTTCGGCAATCCTCTGTTCCTGGCAGAGAGCCCAGCACAGTACAGCCAGGTCTTCTCTACGGCCACAGCCAAGCAGCCCAGTGTCATTCACTTCACTAGCGCACACAAGCCGTGGTGTTTACCATGTTTACTATTACTACAGCGCACTACTATCCCACAATCCCTGACAACCAACGTCCAGCCAGGCGTTTCTGTAATTCAAGGTCAAGAGTATTACCGTGAGGAAAAAAATCGAGATTGTCCAGCCATCGATGAGTAATGAAGCTGTATGAAAACACACACATATCACACCTCCATCCCGTGGGGCCTGCTGCAACCAGAGAGAGAGAATGGCAACTGGCTGTTTACTGCTGCGTGGTCAGTGTCCAAGCCTGTTGTCTAATGTTTGCACATTATGACATCCTACAGGGAGGGAGCAGGCGAATGTGAGTAAATCGATAGACAGGAGAGGCTATGTAACAGTGGCCACACACTGCTGTGGATGGTGGTGTGGGTAATGGGCAGCAGGCGCCCTTGTCCATCCCACTGCCAGTGGTGAGTGGTTAGCCTCCCCTGCTGCAGTCCTGCCCTGCCCTGGCCTGCCTGGGGCTCACTATCGACCTCTGTTGTCCAGCCTCCTTCTCTGCAGTGGACTGTGCCTGCCAGATAGATATCTACCTCCCACAAGCTGCTGCCCCTTAGCCAAGACTTCTGCTAATGAGTCCTCTAATCAAATGTCATATCCTGGATGTGTAGGGCTAAGGGAAAATCCATCAATCATAAAGCCAAGTTCTTGTCAATGATGTAAAGCTCAGTGAGCAAAGGATGAGGGTCCAGTGAGTGGTCTGGTACCCCAGTGATGTCTTGTTATACAGTGTTGTATAACCCAGGCTAACAGTGGTTGCCCAATCCTCTCTAACCCTCTGACCAGAGTCAGGCCAGCCCAGGGAACACTGTGACCTGCCCAGTCCCTGAAGGCTGTCCTCAGAGAATGTCACCAGGCTCTCCCACTCAGGGCAACAATAGAGATTCCAGACTTTAATCCAAGTCCAGCTCTGATCTCTTGGTGGCTAACAATGTTATTCCTGCATCAACTCTCTCTCTTTCTCTCTCTCACTGACAGTGCTGCCGCCTGCCCCTTCATTCATCAACTGACCAGTGGCCGGCCAAGCTACCCGGTCAAGCTACCACTGTGGTAACTGGTCAGCATGCAGCAATGTAATAGTTCTGGGGAGTTGTGGTTGGCCAGCACTGGCCATGTGTCAGAGGCCTGTACAGCTAACATCTGGCTATAGCCGGGGGAGGGGGGTGGTGTGAGGTCAGATGGGGAGCCAGGGCAGTGGGGTTTCAGGGTATCCAAACAGCTTGAAATGAAACAGGTACTCAAGAGGTGTCCCTTAGCAGCATAGCCTGCATGCAAATACCCCCAACTGAAAATGATACAGCCCTAATTCCCTTTCCTGGAGTTTGCCTAAAAGCATATTGGACAGAATGTAAGGCAATGATGCCCAAACAAAATTCTATTTAGTTCCAAGTCTGTCTCTGGAAGCTGCCTGCTGTATTGCCATTGATATGGCCAGTGTCCAGGGTGGTCAATGGTCAATCCGGACAGGAAAGCAACACTACTAATTTTGCATTATTCAGTCTCTGAATCCCACAGATTGTGCTCACATAAGATTAAATCAGCAAACACAGAGGTTGCTGTTTAGAAATTGATAATTATTGCATGCATGTACATTTTGTACTGTATTCATATCTACATGGCAAAACTAGACAGCCGGTTGCTGTTCAACATGATGGGGCATGATCTCAGGTGGCCCCCAAAATACCCTTTATATTCACTCCAGGAATGCATTTTGGAGCTATTTTTACTATTTTTAAAGAGAATGGCCGCATCGCAAAACATTTTAAACTTGCCCTAAAAACTACTTATCAGATAGTTTTCCTAAAATACCAAGCAAATACACATGCACAAGGTTTACTTCATTACGTTTGCCCTCCGAGACTGGATTATAGAGCTAGTTTCACTAAAACAAACAGCCGTAACTCAGTAGAAAATCACCGCATCGGAAAAAAATTTAAACTTGTCCTGAAGACTACCTATACTTTCCTTAACATACCAGCCCAATATAAGGTTTCCTTCATTGTGTTTGGCCTCTGTGAATGCCTGGATTTTCGCCGGCAGAAGTAAAAAAAATTTGGAACCCCATAAGGGGATCCCATCAGGGGATTATGAGGATGCCCCAATAATCCTGAGGTAGATATATAAAATGTTAACTTCCATATTATTGTACAAAGTGATATAAAATCTTTCCAATTTGTTTATAAGCCCATTATCAAATCGCAAAAACTTTTTGCTACCAACAGAAACACATGTATGGTACCCACTTTGACAGTTACAATAGACTGTCCATATTTCAACACTTACAATTTGTAGAATTTTGTTAATCGTTTTGCTATGATAGACTTTATGATTTATGTCCATATCATACAACCTGTTTACAGTATACAGAATGCTGACCTTTAACTATGATCATAGGAGACTAAGTTGATGCGTCATGTCCCCACTGGCTGTATGGCACCTGCTTCTACAGCCACCTAAATGATAATGTGCAATAACAAATCTACTATATTGACAACTGGAGATGGAAAGTGGGGATAAATCATCTGATCTGCTCTCAGCCCACACCCAAACTCAAGTCTGGGTGATCTCAGCTAAACTGATTTTATCCAGGCTATTAAATCATTGTTTCATGGTCTGTTGACGGCATAAATGTAACCGCTTCAGGAAATATCATGGTGATATTATATGGGTCTCGGTAAATGTTACTGGTATGAACTGTAGCAAACATATGTATGCCATGGTATGTCTAAATCAAGTTGAAACTTCTTTACCCGGGCTTCTTTATCATTTGCTATCAAGGAATTTAAACTGAACTTGCACAAAGTTCTCTGCTTATTTGTTACCTAATCTTTACTACAACCAAGCAATCTTATAATTTAAGCCCTGCAATTCTTCTTCAAAATATAGATTTTTTCCCACATTTGAAAGTGTGACTTCACCTTCACTTACAGAGCTCAGTACCCATCCCTCATGATATTAAATTCTCCTGGGTCTTTCTTTCCAAAATGCTTTCTTTTCAAAAGTTCATTTGCTTTTTGCTATCTGGATGGCACTTTCATGTACGGAGAGTAGCAGTACATTTTCATAAACCTTAACCCTTTTGGTAATTTTCCCTTGAATGTTTCAAGTTTTCAGTCTCATAAAAGTGAATAATTTTCTTTCTCTCAGTCTGTAGTGCAATATAGTCGACACAACCAAGTACAAATTGTTATGCTAAATTTGATTATAACTGACACCAAGGTTTGTAAGCTGTCTGGCCCATATGGTTTTAATTAAATGGTCTCACAAACTGATAGCAAGTGAAAGTAACTGTGTGCTTAATGAAAGGCAAAAGCTTGGACAGCTCCTCACGCATCATTTTGAAAATTACACAAACAGGAAGCATGTGGCACTAGTCAATACATCATGTCACAATCTCTAAAACCTCTTGAATTCAACTTCAACTGTCTGTCTTTTCTTTATAAGTAGGAATCTGGTATCTAGATGATATACCTTGTATTTCCCCAGGTGTTACTTTTTGCTTAGCGGACCTTGACACTTATAACTTTTTAAACATCTTTTAGGTTTGAAAAGTGAGATATTAAGATTTCATCTAGGCTTCAGAGGTACATTGTACACTCACAATCCCTATTAGGACAATTTGATGACCATTTAGGCATGTGCGCAGCTCAACATTCGGTCAACAAGTTAAAGGACTGAAAAGACTAAATGTACTTTTGTCAAACATGCTCATGTTTTCTTTTACCAGTTAACTGCACAGTACAGTTATCCAGGTACACTATGGAAAGCTAGGTCTTAATTGCTGGGAACCTTCTGTTATTCGGAGGGCAGATCATATCAGTGGATTACACACCCACTTACATAAGGTGCTCACTTCCCCAAACCAGGTTACAAAGGCTTAATTGCTACCTGCTCTCCAAGCAGCTCTGGTTGGGTTGGATGCATTGGCTCAGTCAGGGGCCACAGCAGAGGACCTGTTTCAATTCCCCTCAGGTGTCTGGCCTTAGGCAATCTGGTTGTTGGTACTGGTTGAGGGCTACTCCTCAGATAGTGTGACACAATTGTCAATGGAGTTGGAGAAAGTTTCAGGGTTCCACTGGCAGTATTGTCTCCCTTGCTCATTTACCACAGGGCGCTGGGGCAGGCCTGACCCAACATTTGAATTTAATGGGATTTTATATTATCAGACAGGAATCTATAGGCAAATGGGGACCTGTAGCATCCATTGTTAGGCTTGCATACTGGTCAGGGAGAGTTAGGTGAAAATTACCACCAGTAAAGGAAAACCGTTCCTTACCGGTCTGCTTCGACTACAATAGGCCTTACAAGTTTGTGACAGGTCATTTTACATTTCAAGTTAGGTCATGCGAAAGACAACAGAGACGGTAACACTTACAGACTGTGACCTGTTGATTCGCTTCTCCAGTCGACAGTTCAAACCAACCTGCATGTATTAATACACACGCAAATGTAGCCTCAGGTTAAACTGAAATTCTTCCAGGCAACTGATCTCATTACCATCTTAATAAACCTGCCAGGTACTCAGTTCTATGGGTGTAATGATACGACTTTTAGAGATACGATACGTATCATAATACAGTTTGTAAATGTAAGATACGATACAATAAGATATGTCTGGACCACTGTCATCTTCATATGTATACTGCACCGGGCAGTCATCTTCATATGTATCATGTTCAACCACTTAAGTTTGTGTATATGTATATATTTATATGACGATGAAAAATAAATGATCTACATCTGTACCTTCAGGCTTAACATGTTAGTATGTACGTTATGTGACAAAAAAGCTCAAGGTGTGTTACAGGTACAAATGTACAATATTGGCCTTGTGGGTCACTCACAGTTTGTGTTTGCAGTGGTGATTCTGTATCATGATACAACTATTTTACTTTGGATGATACGATATATATGCATATTTCATGGTCTCTATCTAGATATACACCGGTGTACTGGTGTATCTTTACACCCATACTCATATAGTTCCCGGTTTCATCATCCATGCTAACAATGCAATACAGAATGCAGTTTCTCTGTGTATGCTTTTATCAAAGTGCCATTTTAACGTTTGTGTTAATTCAAGATTCAGGCAGCTAAGTTACTTTTGGTGGACACTAATACTTTGACATCTTTTTGTATACAATTACACAAATTTCTTATCGAACCATGCCTGCTAACATCATTTGCTGCTTAACATAATGAAATGATAACGTATAACTTTACACATACTAGTATGCAGTTGCAAGGCACAACCAATTCAACCAATTGATATAAAGTAACTGGCACATGTAAATGTATGGGCGTGAATGACCAACTTCAGGTGAAGAAATCACTAAAAAAAATTTCTTTATCAGGCACAAAAAGTGATCTGGAAACCAAACTTTCCCATAGTATTTGTCACCTCCACTAGTTAGTGTAAGTCAAGAGTGATGGGATGGAAAGTATTGGCAGAATCAACTCGGGAAGATTTCAGCTGTAAATCCAAGGATGTAGCACAAATATGCTACTCAAGATATTATACAGGTATCAACAAAGGATGGAGAAGATGTCATCAAACTGTCACATTAATTTTACCTATATCAGAGCCTGCTAGACAATTCACACTTATATCAGCACAATTGCTGGCAAGAGCAGATGCATTTTGCAAATGTGACCAGTCCTTCCTGGTTGGAAGCCCCCAGTACGTTGCAGCCCTTGGATTTTGTGCCACACAGCAGGCCCTGAGAGAGTGAATGGGTGGTTAGGTTACTGGTCAAGAAAGATGTCCCCCATCAATCACCTCTCCTCTGGCAGCCGTGAACTGGCTCTGACCTCTTGTGTAAGGCTTATGTGCAGGAATGCTGGCTGAGCTGCAGGGCATATTGGGCCTCTTGATAGTTACTCAAATGGTAACAGAATTCAGGGCATTGGAATATTAGGAAACACTCTGAGAAGCAATGTATATCCCAAAAGTTCTTTAACATACATCATCTTCTGCATTAATTTACGACTAGACATTAGATACAGAGTCAAACCTGCTCTAAAGACCACCTGTATATAAAGGTCATCTGCTTATAAACACCACATTTTACATGTCCCCAGGGTATACTTTTCATGTTATTGACCCTGCATATAAAGACCATCTGCTTATAAACACCACACCTCTGTATAAGGACCACATTTTATTGTTCCCGGAGGTGGTCTTTATACAAATTTTACTGTATCAGACTTGAAAGGTATTAACAAAATCACTATTTTTAATGTTTCACATCCAATGGTGTGCTGGCTGCGAGACATCATCATCATCATTTGATAAGCAAATGTGACAAACTGGGCCATGGATTAGCTGCAGAGGAATATCACAAAGACATGGGGGAGTGGGGTGTGTGTGTGTTAGGAGAAGAAGCCCTCAGCCTTCTGTGACATTGTAATATACTGCAAGCTATCAGGAAGAACCACCTGTAACCTCTGCTAATTTTATTCAGCCTCATTCGCTTGGCAACAGCTGAAGTTGAAAGACCCTGGCGTTGGGAGACTGAGTGTTGCTGAAGGCCACTCTTTCCAATTCACAGGACAGGGAAATGCTGGCTATGAAAGATGAGAGGGGGCAGATCAGGTTACATATTACAGGTATCATGCCTGCTGGGCAAAGTGTTTGCTTCCTCAGAATCCAGGAAAAGGGTTATTTCACCAATTTAGCTTACACTCTAATCCATTACAAGATCTTGGGCCAGAAGTCTCAAAAAATCTGAAGTACAAAAATGGACTTCATTTGTCTGAAGTTGAAGACTTGGCAATTAACCACTGTTTCTCATTCTTAAGGGGGGATTTACATTTTTAACATGGCTGGTGGTAAACAAATGCTCTTCTGTATCCATTGATCATTAACATATAGTAGTAGCAGTAGTAGTAGTAGTAGTAGTAGTAGTAGTAGTAGTAGTAGTAGTAGTAGTAGTAGTACTAGTACATGTATAGTTGTAAATTCATTGATGTTTGTGGGTATTAATTTTTGCATGTTTGTGTGAAACAAAACCATGTTCGAACGGATTAAAAACTTCATGGTTTGTTAATTCGCTAGTTAAATGATCATGTTTGCTGGAATTTAATTTAGTGGCGGTCCCAAAATTCACCAAATAGATCCCTCACAAAGATTTGAATGTACAGTAAACTCGTCTGTAAGAGTGTCATATGTTTTATGTTCACCTTAAATTACACCGGACTATGTTTCATCCATTGTCTGACATTTGAACGCAATGCGATTTCTACCTTCCAAATTACGGAGGGCATTCTTGCATTAGGTAGGCATTGTGCTTAATTATTAGGATGAACAAAGTAAATGTAGTATTTCTTCGAAAGCTTTACCAGATATAGAAAATATCCAGATACTCAGAAAACAGGAAGATTGTACATATGAATGTGTTAGAACCCAGAGAAACAAGTCACAACTTGAAGTAATCTGCATGTCAAGAGTCACATTCTCTAACCCGCCAGTGTTTATAACAATAGCCAGCCGTAAATCAATGTCATAGGCTTGCTACACAATAAAGGGATGATCTGCTTAAGACTTGGCCAAGCCAGCAGCATGCTGTCACTGGCATGGCATCCTTTATTGCACAAGCCCAACCAGCAGGTCTCCTTGGAGGTGTCCTTTGACTACAGGACAGCATGATCAAGTGCAGAACAACAGCGGGGTCTTTTCCTGAGTTCCATGCTTTGACCCCCTGAACTTTCAAAGCAAACAGTGACCACTCCAAACCTGTAGTACCAGGCTATCTGCCTCAGTCAATATTGGACAATATACAGGAATCAAACTTAATGGTTGGAAAAAGCCATGTAAGAGCTAACCCTGACTATGTCAGTGGGGGAGGGGGGGGGGGAAATCATCATTGCAGTGCTGGCATGTAAAATGTCAATTAAGGCCAGAGAATCCATACAAACCACAAGGCCAGGCTTAGCTCAGGTTGTTGCATGTTAGAAGATAATGTACCAGTAATATAGAAATATATCTAGTATGTGGTGTAAGGTACCACATACTAGTCCTAGTATTGTATTTTATGCAATGTAATGTATCACATCTCACATTCTATGCAATAAAATGTAACATGAAAAGAATAACGAAGTGTAACCTCATAAAATGAAGACCATTGCTAGGACTCTTATAAACTGGCTTTATATATTTCTAAGGCTACTACTGGCAACATTGAAAATGCAGTTGTTGTACAGCTGTAGTGGTCTTAATGCTGAGGTGGCTTTAACTCTGCTACACAAACTTTCAGCAACTTTGAAGTGTCAGTGTGTGTGAACCCCACCAAATTAAATTAATTAGAAAATAAAGAAAGACGAAGGGAAATTGTGGTCTTCTTAGTTAAATTGAAATTTTATATCATGGTTGTGTCGCCTTCACATAACTTACACCATATTCAGACAGCCAGAAGCAGAATTTACCATCAGACAAGTTCCAGCAGGACAGTAACCTGGCTCAAAAGACAGGCATGGCAAACAAATACAACCACAGTTATGAAAGCAGGTAAGTTTTAAGAAAACAGTACTTTAGCTGCAATGCTGGGAGTGAGATGCCAGTCTGTATGAACTGACCAGTGGAGATCTATGGCCTGGCCGAGACAAACCAGTCAGTAGGATCAGTGGACCATGCATCATGCTCTGCTGACAATGAAGGGAGTCCAGCAAAGCAGCCACACCATAATTTATGGCTCCCCTTGAGAGTGCCTGACACAAAGCCAGATAATATTGGAAGAGGACTGCATGCATTAGGAACCGCTGGCCACTTGGTTATTATTATGCTAAAAGGCGCTATTGTTTCTTTGGGCTGGACTTTAACTGACCACTGGGATCTGCAATAACTCATCAAACAGGCCCGTAGGAAAAGTGTTACTTTGTTACCCGGACAAGAAAGAGGAGCCGACCAAGACTCTGATCACAGGTCCATGACAGGAATGTTAATTTGAAACTTTTCATGGCAAACAGTGAGTGGTATCATGTTTCCTCAAATTCAGACTGGTCAAGGGTAAAAAAAATCCCCGGCAAGACTCTACAACCTGCAAAAATGTTACAGCTACCTATTTCTGACTAGTGGCTGATTCTTTGTATGATTTACTTATTTACATCATCTTGCCTGTCAAGTTGAGCAAAATTGCCATTTTATCGCTGGGTCACTGAAATGTCAAAGACACAAGCCCTGATCACACAAAACCTGCTACACAAACTAAATTGCTATATTGTCATAAATTTTATAATGGCACGTGCTTCCTACAGGCTATTACATTGTAATTCTATGTTTAGCAAACAGGTAATCTGTCAAAATGTCAGAGACCAGCATTTTGAAAGCACAATTCCTATTGTGTCAGTATACAGAAGTGGATTAACTGGATTTTGAGGAATTTTTTTCACAATACCAACCAGTACACATGTATTTGGTCCTGTTTTTGGCCCTTCTTCCACACAAATGGCGGCTGACTAAACTGGGCCAAACAAAGTGTAACTCGCATGTACATAATATATGACGCCATTTCTTTTTACTTATTGGTAGATATTCACGCTGTGAGATAAGCAAACAAACCGCTACATGTGAATCATAATTACTCACCGAACCCTGGGTTAACTCCCATAGTATCAGACGGAACTGGAGGCCCAGCGACACTGGCTGATGTGAGACTGGCACGCGCCTGAGCAATACTTTTCTCAGACAAACGCCGCATAGGAACAGGTTTAGCCAACATGTTCTGACTACACATTGCTTCCATATCCATAGATGTAGTGTGGCTGGCCAGGCTTCCGGCTGGACCCAGCCCATTCATACTGAGGTCTTTAGCACTTTCTGGATTTCCTGAAATTAATCATAACATGTAACGTATGTAATAAATTTATGACAATGAACAGATATTTTATTTTTTGAAGGATTAATTACAATATAATTATGCATGTGTGATTCAGATGATGCAGATTCAGATCTGTACAAGCTCATTTATGTTTTCCAAAACCTACATGAAAAACACTGAAACATTAGCAAAAACAAAAATAATTTTCCACCGATAGGAAAAACATTCATAAAAGTCAGTACATCAAGCTGATTTTGATGTTTATAATATTTTCGTACAATCCCAGCATGTAAAGGTATGTGATTAAACTTACGGAATCTTATGGCTAACAAACATGCTTTTATGTACCACCAAATTTTTTAGGAAACGAGACACTGATTACAGGTACTTGAAGTTGCACCGGCACACAAAATATGACATAATTCCCTCAATTACCTAATGAGCTTGGGTATTCCGGTCCTGGCGCAATATTGAGCACTGTGGCAGGATCTATTCCAGATTGTAAGGTGTCCGATGAGGAGGAGCCATGTACACTGTGGTGAAGGGAAGCGGCAGTGAAGTTCTGCTCGGTGTAATATCCAGGTCCAGAAGACAGGCTGGGTTTGGTTTCATCTGAACCAGGGCTTTCTGGAGAGGAACAATCTGCTTGACTATCACATGAACCAAGCTGGCTGACACACAGGAGTTTGCCTAATTTATATTCTAGAAAATAGTGTAGTTTGCTATATATCTATGCAATTAATATTCAACAATTTAAAGCAAAAGTGGTTTGTTTTGGTTCGACATGCATGCATGGACTTGAAATTTACATACATTTGTGTACTAGTTAATGCTGATACATTTATGCTTTTTGAATGTTACTGGAAGTAGAACACTGGCACTTAGCTTATTTGATTTTTATTTTATTTTATAATATTACCTGTGCCTTTTTTTTTTCTTAAAAATATGCACTGTCAGCAGGGGTGTAATGGCTTGCTTTGATTGGTATACATACAAGCACAGAGCATTTGGCACATGGGGTCTGGTGGTATATATCCTACAGTCATTTTGAGAAACTTTGGGACAAAAATGGTAAGCACATTGCTTATGTGCAGCTAGGGAATTAGCTAGGATATTGGTTAGACGAGTTTATAGCTTTGAGCCTTCTTTATTCTTCACATACATATGTTATATCATAGGTTGATTACGATGCCTGGATAAAAATCTGGGCTAAGCAGCAAACAGCGCTTATTTATTTGATTTTTATTACTACCCATACTTTTTTAAAGGACATGCCCAGTCAGCAAGGGTGTAACTGGCTTGTTTTAATTGGGGGTGAGATGAGAAGCAAAAGTCTGCTCACACTGTCCTTTAAGCACATACTTCTCATAATAGAAGCACTGCTGCCCTTGTGATCACTGCAAAAGTCATTTATTAAAAATAGTCTCAGCTAATGAGAAGCTGCTGCGCCCATCCAGGTGAGGCCAACCATACCACTTATGCTATGTCACACGTCACTTTTTATTTTTCCCCTATCCCCCCTTTCACACCAGTAATCCGGAGTACTACTTCGGCAGATAAAGCAATTAAAAATTCCATGCTGTGCCCGACCGCGCTTTCACACCAGAAAAGTTACTTCGGTTCAGAACGAGGTCGGTTGAGTTTACCCGAATTATCTGCCAGGTGGCGGCAA
>JAAUYG010268823.1_pt1 | contig 14009 bp, 15 predicted proteins | sample 7278091 | NCBI WGS metagenome assembly JAAUYG01 (sample SAMN14350201, study PRJNA611818) | marine sediment metagenome | isolation source: surface marine sediment (0.6m) | place: French Polynesia: Moorea | collected 2018-08
TATCTTTAGACTGAATGTTACATTTTATCTCTTGTCAGCTTTGTGAAAGAATGCATGAAATTTCATTTGCACATGTAAAAATCATCATTTCATTGAAACAAAGATTACCAATCACGCATCATTTCAGTTGCACAAAAAGTGTAATAAAACAACCGGCTATTTCACAACGAGAGTGTACTTTTTTGATCCATGTCGAATCCCACCATTCCCGAGGGCTGATCTGGGATACTATATGTTGTACAACGGAGCCCGAGTGGTACAACATTTGTGTCACCTTCCCTTTTGCCTGAAATACAGATTTGGATTTTAAATTACCAATTTATTCTCAGATGACAATTTTTTTGTTGTCAAAAGCATGAAATTTAAAAGGAAAGTTTGAATTTCTTTTAGATCTGTTGTTTGTTTACAAAAACCATGTGCTTTTACTAACCAGCTCTGTGATTGGCTGAAAAGGCCATGTGCTTTTGTTGACAGCCAATCATAAGCCAGGAATCCTGTATACCACAGTTGGATTCTGTGTACCACAGTTGAGATGGGAAACTTTCTATTGTCTTTTTCGCCGAAGGCGACACAGGATCAATGGAGCATGAAGGCAGTCTCTCTCCCTGTCCGCTGTAGTGTAACATTGATTGTTTGTATCCTGACAACGACTCACAACACACTCAACCTGAAAATGTGGCAAGACACGAAACGCAAATTTGAGAATGATCTGGGGATTTGATACTTATAATTAATTGGGAGGACTGCACGATTTGATCATGTCACCTGATCCTGGTGAGTTATTATTTATTCCTTTCTTTTGAAAACACAAACACGTGTGCGGCAAAAAAGTGCTTGGGAATTGTCCCTGCAGAGTTTGAAGCCCCGTGTGCTCACATGCATGGCTTCAAAAAAACTGCTCCGCTTAATTTGTTTAATTTTAAGGAAAATTGCTGGATAGCTTCTTCATTAGAGAAAGATACAGACCACCCCAAAGATACCCACAAGCGTTCGCCTCAAAGTTGAGAACAGATTCCCAAATGTATTCTGATTTTCCCTTCGAATATTCCTCCAATGCTCAATATTTTTTGTTTGTGGCCTGTATCCCCTGCTCACCTTTCAGAGCCTTTACACATGTAACGTAGACAAGTGAACACATTTAGAAATCACTTCTTGTGTCAGTCATACTTGTGGTGTTGACACAGGATACGAGAATTGCTAGGCAATCAGGCAGACTTTTTATCTCCGTTTTCCCATGCAGAGGTAATCAATGCGTCGTCCTGTTGACGGAAATCTCTAACGCGGCTGGAACATGGAAAATTGGTGCGTGCTGCAAGTTTGCAGTGGTTCTCAAAGCACGCAGTGAAACGTTGAAATATCCCGTTGGAAAGCTAACTGGACAAAAGGCAGCAGTTTTTTTTTTCAAAAAAAAAAGGACAACAGCTTCAGAAAATGAGACACAGGGACTTTGGTGGAAGTTGCTGTGGACCGATTGACAGAAATGTCTTGTTGCTGGAGTACTGTCCACAGCATCTGAGGAGGTAGGCCGAATCAAGCCAGTGAAATTGGGCAGAGGTTGACATTGCAAAATACCATGGTTTTTTTCTGGAAAAAGTTGAGCCGTCACGTCACGTAGCAGCGACAACAGGAAGTGACTAGACATGAGTGACTTCTACAGGAGCAATGTGTTTCCTAACCACACGGATGTTTTCTTTCTGAATTGAAAGAACTTGAAATCCGGTCTCAAGACAGAAATGCTTTGTGTCTGTTTTCCTTGTGTGGCGCTGAGTGACGTTTCTTCGTTTGCCTGCGCGACACAAAAAATGTTTTCCTTTTCCTTCGCAGAAAGTTGCTGGAGACGACTGAAGATGGACAGGTAGTGTCTGCCATGGCGACAGAGCGACGATTCTCGGGTGGAACTTCCGGTGTCGGGAAGCGTGTGCGCATTCGAACTGAATCGCCGCTTCATCTTCCTGCTCCACCAACACCACCGAGGAATGCACGAGACTTATCTCAGAGGCCAAGTTCAGCTCACAACCCGACTACACAACCCTTACTGTCAGCAAAATCACGCAGCTGGAGACCTGTTAGCGCAGGCGGAATCACACCGCAATCATCTCTGTCCAGGTTTGAAGGCAATAATGGGATGTACAGGAAGAATCAGCAGCCCAAGCCTCTCAACCAAGTCAACCGAGATCAACTTCCATCAAAATCTGCCCGAAGGCAGCTGACGAGATTTGACATCCATTACAGGAAATCCAGAATGATGAGATTCACCTATCCAACTCAGATTCACAACTGGGTTGCCCCGCAACGCAATGAAGTATTCAACTTGTTCACGCGTTCAGTCCCCAGATGCCTCCAGCGTGGAAATTACTACGCTCGGTTGCCACAGAAACAAGGTTGTCATTATGCACCATGGAAGAGCATCACCCTGATAAACAAGCACTCGTACACGTCGTTCACTCTGCCGCATCCAAGAAACAAGAAAGAACAGGTGGAACTGGAAGTGAAAGCCAAGGCCGCGCCTCGGACTCCCAGGTACGTCATTTACCACTCCGACGAGGAAAAGGACGAGGAAACCACGGAAAATATTTTAGAATTGGAACCAGCTGAAGGAGAAGGAGAAAACAACAGTTTGGATGGTACCTATCAGATTTCGGACAACGAGGAAGAAAGAAATTCATTTTCAAGTGACGACCAAGGTCAAAAAACAAAAGACACGTACGAGTCTGATGATGAAGAAGACAAGGGAAGTGAAAACAGCGAAGACTCAGAAGATGAAAGAAATGAAGACGTCGAGAATGGAAACGACCGGCGCAGTTCCCGAAGCGACAGAACACATCACTCAGACAGCGACGCAAACACCGCAGACGGAAGGACTCCTCCGCGATCTGTTCACAGTTCGAGACGATCCAGCAGAAACAACGGGATGAATTACAAAGAAAGAAAATTCAGTTCCGACAGCAACGGTAGTATCCAAGATGAAGTAGAGTCCACAAAGAAAGAGACTTTGACGGCAAGACCGCGACAGAATAGCATTGGTGAAGATGAAGAGGTTGCTGACAAAACGGAAGAAACAGCAGCACCACAGACCAGGAGACGCAGTGAAAGCAGCAATGCTGACGGTGTCCACGACAGTGAGGATCAGAGAGCTAACACCAGCAGAAAAAGCCTGGGGTCCACTTCTGGCCGGAAAACTAGAATTGCTCGACGACCCAGTTCCTCCAGCGTGGCCAGTTTAGTGGCGGAATCACAAGCGGGAGACAACACTGCAAATGAAAACAAAGGACTCAGGAAGAACTTGGCATCGAGCAGAAAGAGTTCACTCGCAGGGAGTGTTCAGTCAGGGAGCAGAAGGTCTTCACTGGCAAACGAGCGTGAGTTCAGCACCAGCGGAAGAGGGTCAAATGAAGGAACCTACTACCGCAAGGGATCAGTCTCAAATCATGCCGGTGGTGGACGGAGAAATTCTTCAGCGTCCAGAGAAGACTCTGTAAACAGTGACGAACAAGTCAATGTTGACAACAGCAGACAGAATTCAGGTGACAGCAACGGAAAGGATGGATCAAACCGAAGAGGTTCTGTTTCCAGCGAAAAATCCAAGGGAGAAGACGAGAGGTAATGTCGAGCAAGAAAGTCATTGTCCGGCCAGTTTCACGAAGTACTGTTGTAGTTTCTCGTGCACTCAAAGATGTTAGTTTTGGCCTTCGTTGTGTTGTTTCCTACGTTTTGTAGAATTTATGATTTATGCACATTGCATTTGGTTTTCTTGTTTCAGTTTGTTAAAATTGCGCTCATATGCACTTCTTATGAATAAATGTACCATTTTGTTTCTCGAGCAATTCCGTCTCAACTGTGTCATGATCCTTTGTTCTCTTGTGTCACCTTCCCAGTGACAATTTGCGTTTCTTTCAATTTTCATGAAGAAACAGGAACGGAAATGGCAGCATCATGGCAACAGGTTTGTTTGGGAATCTTATCTTTTTTATCCATGTGGAAGTTGATGTGTTTTACTTCTTTGCTTTTTGGTTGATTTAGAGTGTTCTGGGCGGACACTTTCTGAGAAGTACAAAACCATAATTTTGCAAGTTTTGTTTCTCTCCAGGCGAGATGATATCCTGGACCAAACTGTGGAGAAGGATGAAGCCTCATCCACTTCGTCAGAATCAGACGGTGAGAGCGATTCCAGCAGCTCCACCAGCAACAGCAGCTACAACGACAACGAAGCGGATACTGCAGAGCACGAAACGCGCAAGGCCGAGCAGCCTAGGCCAACACGGGAGAGCCCATCTCGGCGTAAAGTCACTATGTCTGATGTAGGGACAGATTCTGAGGAGGATCGTCGCGCAATGGAAGACCGCTGGCGCTGGCGCAATCAAATCAACCTGTACTGACTTTGTGGACAGAGACGCTGCTTCACCGACCATTGTTTCCTGGATGTGCGTTTGTCCAGGAACCACTAGTGCATAGGTCTTCACTTGAATGTTTTAATGATTGGCGACTGTAAGGCGGGATTAACTATTTCTGTCGTTCTTTGTGGAATTTTGTGGTTGCCTTTCTCTTTCAGCAACCTACCAAACAAGTAAATAAAACGAAACAATGATCAGAACTGCACCAAAGTTAATTTGAGTAGCGGGTTTATTTCATCCACCATGAGCCATAACGGGATCATTACCCGAAACCTTTTCATACAAGATTTGACATCAACTTCAGTTTCCCAAACACGTTGACACGTTGACATGAGCAGTAACTGAACCTCTCCTGTGCTATTGGCATTGAACGATGAGAAACAGTGTTTTGTTACAAAAGTGGTAATGCAGTATTTTAGTACTTTGATACAGTGACATTTACAGAAAGCAAAAATGGTAACAGTTTTATTTTCATGGAACAAGCAACAGTCCAACTACAGTAGTGTCTACCTAACTTTGATTCCGCTCAAATGTGTGAACTGACGTTTCGTTCTCCTGGTGAAGCTTGAAAAATATACACGGTTAGACCTTGTAACTGTTGGGTTTCTGTACACAGGCGCCAGTCCATGGCAACCTTCCTACTCTTGACACTAACTGGCTGGAACGTGAATTTCCCATGTGAGGCTTTGTTTGTTTCGTGTTTGGTTGTTCTTGGCCAATAGCACCATTCCCGTATCTCGCTCATTCGTAACTTCAACAAAAATGTAAAAAAGACAGCTAACAAAACAATACATGAGTAAAAAATAATTACAATTATACATACTTACACTCTGATTTTCTCAATTTTTCTTACATCAGTTTTTTTTTTCGTGATGACATCAGGTGAGGTTCGTTTTGTTTGAAAGACTCAATTTCATTTTGCTAGCGACTGGGACATGAGAATATTTTCAGATAACAGACAGGTATTTCACCGACGAAGTACAAATGCAAATTGTTCCTAGAACCCACATTCTTTTTCCTACGTACATCAGCAACATAGTTTTATCTGGGCAATTTTATCTCTTCGGCTCTCGCTCTCCTTCTAACATTTTACCGCAAGGCTCTTTTCTCTTCCGTACACCAGATGCTAGAATATTATCTTTTGCCTACCACAGCAGCTTTCTCGGCTCAGCTGCCGGGTGAATACTCTTGCTGCATACTGCAGGGCTGGATGGGAGCCAGGGCCCTTCGCGTACAAACAGCAGTGTGTATCGCTAACAGACTACGCTTACACCCCCATATCTCTAGCTTGGCCTCCCATCCCTCTTGCCTGGAAGCCATATATAGCACTCCATGAAACGGAATACTGCAGGCTGATGCTACAGACGTGTCTGGCATTCCTCCGCCTATTTCTTGATGCTTAAAATAAACTAAAGACGTCTGAGTAGAAAAAACACATACTTGAAAATAACGAAAAACGTTTTAATTACAAATCAACTTAGAAATGCAAAATGTGAACAAGAATGCTCAGAATCATTTGCTCTTGACCTTTCTAATCTACGTAAAAATGATGGTGTGCAGTTGTAGCACTACTTTGGTTTTAGTTTTTCTCTACTCTTCAAGCAGAACGAAGATGAAGTATGAGCGACAAGCATGTTGAGGTCCAGTAAGTGGTGCAGACGATGGTCGCTTGGATTTCAGTGTGTTCCATTGCTCCCGATGTGAAGCCACCAGTAGAGGATCCTGTGGCATGATGTGTCTGGTCGCTTTCTGTTACAAACTGGTCTTGTATGATCTGGTCGCTGGTTTAGAGAACGAGATGGTGGTTCGTTGAGCAATGCTGAGGATCCAATACTTGGTGATCCCATGAAGAGCACTAGAACAGTACTTCGCTTACATAACTCAAAAGTTATGCGTTGTATACTGTGGCAATTTTATCTATCACAGGGTGTGCTTTCAGTATCCCAGTAAATATTCCGAGCAGACTTGAAGCTTTCACCATTGCAGGCTCTTCTCAATTTAACATGTAGCCAATTCTGCATCACTTACATTCGACCCATGCTGAAGATTTCTTTTTGTGAAAAAATAAGGATGATGATAACAAAAATGATGACGTCCATGCTTTTTTCGCGCAATGATGAGTTCTAAAGTCACGTTTGAGTCCAACGATGACAGGAAGTAATACGATGAATCTTGGAAATCGGACGCGATCGCAATGTCATGTGGTTAACTTACTCTTGCTGCCCAATTGGACTTCACCTGAAATTTGAAAATCAAAACAGAATTCATTTTCAGAATTTCATGTCTTCTCAGCAGAATTATAATTTCGTGGTGTGTAAGGTATCTCATTCATCTACATTTGATTTATGAAGCGTTTAATAAGATCTGAGTGATCTCAAGGGCATAAGGGTTAAACTTTTGGCAAGGAGCAGCACATGTTTAACTGGCGAAAGCCTTCACGTTTCGTGGACGTCAGTTGTTAATCAGTTACTCTCGAGAGGAATCATAAGCTGGAATGCTGCTGTGAAGGTCGAAGGAAGTAAAAAAACACACGAGATCAGAAAGATCACAAAACACAAGAACGTGGCTTTGGTCTCCTCGTTCGAGTATTCTGGGGAGGAAAGCACCAGAGGGAACAAGAGTGCGTGCATGTAAGCGCCAATGCCGAGCCAAAACATTCATTCTTCAGCCGAAGACAAATACTGTTCTTGTTTCTCGAAAATGTTTCATTCCAAGAGTGGAAATCTGATGCAAACTCATTTCGGAATGTGGATCTTAAACGTTTTATGGTCATCTGCTGACACCACGGCATTTTCAGATTCGCATGAGCACGTTGATTGTTTGGAAATCATCCAATGTTCCACTCATGCTGCAACTTTCAAACACTTGCTTGCTATGTTCTGGAGGCAGACCTCACGATTCTTTCTGAACAGAGATCCACAGACAGACAACCACAACTAACTTTTATTCCTTGCAAAACAAAGAAGTTGTACTTACGTGCTTATACTCGGACTACCTTGGTGATTTCTCTCGTCACAGACATGGAACGGCCCCTACCCCGGACAGATACAGACTTCTCGGCCATGTCGGCCCTGTGCTCCGCCTCCTCCAGCATCTGCTGTCCCTTGCGGTATTTGTTCATTGTGATCGTCACTACCTCTTCCTGCAACACAGAAATCCCAAACGTGGTCAGAACCCAAACATCAAGGCAACTTGGAACATCGTTCCAGGGAAACTGCAGGTGCAAAAACAATGAATCTTAACTGTTTTACAAAGGTATTTTGTTGCACTGCATTTGTGAACAAGATCAACATTGTATTTTTCTGTTGATGCCACTCAGTGCAGGGAGATAAACTCTTCAGAAGAAAACATGAGCACCCTATCTTGTTGCATTTCTGGCATTTTAGGCTTTGAAGTGTCTCTTGGAAGGCAATCAAGAGAGAAAAGGTACGAAAAGTTGCAGTGCGAACGGATCACTTACAGCCTCCTCGAGTTGGCGCCTGAGAGTCCTGACTTTGTTGGCTAACGTGTTGTTCGCATCGGCGAGTTCGGATTTGACGCGGATTTCGTCCTCGATCTGGATTCTAATCTCGTTGTACTGGCGTTCGATCTTCCTGTTGTTGGCGGCGTATTCGCGGGCGCGGCGCTGTTCCAGCTCCAGTTCGTTCTCCAGGTCCCGCAACTAGACGCGAAACACAAAACCAACCCTTAGCTTGACCTGTTGATATCAATCCTGTCTTGTGTGAAGCAGTGACCTTGGAACAAATGGCAATCACCTGAAGATGTCCCTTGCAATTGCTGACACAAATCTCGGGTTTCATTTACTCATTCCCTTCAGGACAGATTACATTACAAGCACGAATCTGCTCGTCTGTTTGGTGAATCTGTTCATTCACTGTCCTTTTACTCACCCTGGCCTGCAGTTTAGCCACCATGCGCTTTCCTTCCCTCTGGGCGAACGCCTCAGCCTCCTCGAGTCTGACAGTGATCTCGCGGATCTCCACCTCCAGCTGTTTGCGCATGGCGTCGGCGTTCTTGTGCAGTTCCTGTTCCTGGCGCAGGTCGTCCGTGAGACGGGCGTTCTCAGCGGCCAGACGGTCGGCACGTTCGTCGGCGGCGCGGCGGCCGTTGAGGGCGTCATCCAGGTCGGCGTGCATGGCGGCGATGTCGGCCTCCATGCGGCGCTTGTCCGTCGTCAGAGTGGTCACGCTGATGGTCAGCTCGTTGATGCGGGTCGACGCCTCGTGTAGTTCTCCCTCTGCGTTCTTGCGCGCCCGCTCGGCCTGCAAAAAGGCAATGCGCATCTTGTTTGCATGCACCACTGATGATTTCATGTCCATTGAGAACTTTTCTAGCATTCTGTTCTCTTTTTTCTGGGCACTGTGTCTCAATGAAGGTCTAAAACTGCTCTAAGCCGTTTTATTCTCACTGCTGCAGAAACTTTTGCAGATTCGCAACACGTGGATTTGCCACATCTAAGATTCAATTTAAGTCAACTTGTCATTCAGAACATCTGATTAAATGAGTCAGTGTCCTCACTTGCTCAAGCAGTGTCAAGAACACCACTGAAGCAGAATATTGCTCCAAACTCCAGCGACAGTTGTCAAATCGAAGCACCTGAGGGGATTTCGTGAACTTACGGTCTCGAGAAGGGCCCTGACGTCCTCGAGCTCCGTCTGCAGCGCGATGCGTTTCCTCTCCAGAACAGTGACGGCCTGGCGGGCCTCGTCAGCGGCGCGGCGCTCGTCATCGATAGCAATCTCCAGCTCCTGCGGGAAAGCAGGAAAACATTAGTTATTAGCCACTTTGTCCCTGTGTAAAATTTTACCTGTTGAATGCTCATTTTTCCGTGTGTTCTGGGTATGTCTCGTCGCTTGTTCAGAAAAAAAACAGAACTGGTCTAATTTGGATCAATTTTGTTGATTATTTTACCACAAACAAGCGAATGTTGACCTTTGATTGGTTTCTTTCGTGCAACAAGTAATGAATCTTCTTCTTAAATTGACACTGAATGAAGATTGTTACCTTGACGCGTGCACTGAGAGCCTTGTTGTTCTTGGCCAGTTCGGCGTTGGTACGGGTGAGGGTTTCAACTTGGATTTCGTATTCGCGGATTTCGGTTTCGTACTTCTTTTTCAAGCGTGAGATTTCTGCCTTGTATTTGGTCTCGATTTCAACAATTGTGCGTTGCAGCTCATCCAGGGCTCTCTGGCTGCTCTTGCTGCAAGAACAGAAAAACTGTCTCCACAACTCGGCAAAAGCGGCAGATCTGAAACTCTTACGTAGGTCCTACAGACCATGCGGCGGAATGATTGAAAGGTCCGATATCATGGTTGTCAGTTTCTTTACAAAGGGCGTAACGAATGACGGTTTCCCTTTCTGCACCCATTTGCTCCAGTTAACAGGCAATTGACCAATCACTGTCCTTCGTTACGTTAGTTAATTCATGATTTTTTCTCGCTTCGCTCGAAAAAATCCATGAATTAACTACTATGTAACAGGTGAAGTTATGGATTGAACAGACGGCATCGTCTGACTTGACTTGATACCTTAGAGCCAAAAGTGCTGGTTCAATGAGTTCGTATTCAAACCGAAAAGTTATACTTTCATGAGTGAAAAGTTAGACTTGGTAAAATTTTCTTGGGGCGAGAACAATGGTCGTACCGGATGGCATCGATTTCTTCGTCCTTCTCACGCAGTCTGTGGTCCATCTCTGAACGCAGCTGACTGAGTGCAGCGTTGGCTGCGTCGAGTCTGGCCTGCGCTTCCTTCAGAGCGTCGCGGGTGTCGGCCAGCTCAGCAGCCAGCGAGTCACGCTCACCCTCCAGTTGGACACGGATGGCGGTCAGCTCGTTCACGGACCTCTGCAAATCCTTGTTTGCGGCCTGGGCCTCACGTAGAGCCTCTGCAACGGGTTGAATGGGACACTCGAGAATCGCATTTTTACCTTCCTGTTGTGACATCTCTTTGGTTGCCACAGAAGCAAGGTTAGAAAGTGAATCTCGCTCAAGTTTTCGACCTGCTTTGGTGACACATTCCGCACACAAGAGCCACGAACAAAAAGCGAGCATCTCCATTTGTATGGGAACCTAAACCACAGTTCTATAACTTACCCGAAAGGTTTTTGTTCTCGCGGGCAAGGGTGTCAACTCTAGCCTCCAGATCTGCGACGACTTGCTTGAGGCGCGCGTTGTCGGCTGCGAGGCGTCCGGCCTCGGCCTGAGCGTGCTGCAGATCCGTCGACAGCTCGTCCACCCTGCGCGCGAGGTCGGCGTTGGCAGCCTCCGCCGATTTGAGGCGCTTGGCGAGATCGGCCACGTTGGCGTTGGCCTGCAAGAACGAAACAAAATCTCGCGTCAGAATCTCGCAGTCATAGGCTGGTTGTGTTTGGGTTCAAAGAGACATCGTTCGGGATTTTTTGTTGAGGAAAGACAAAAAGGGCACTCACGGTTTCTAGTTCCACGGTAAGTTCTCTGATTTCCACCGTCAGTTTGTTCTTCTCCTTCTCGAGTTTGCTGGCTCTGAGGCGAGCTTGCTCGGCCAGATCCTCCAGCTCAGCGATACGGGCATTCATCCTGCGGCTGTGGACGACACACAGGACAATGTGTCAGAACAGAGCTGACAGTTTTTCTTCCCGCCTTTTCTTTGTCCGTTTTCTACCCAGGAAAGAGACCGCAGTGACATGTTTTCTTTCAGATTGCCAAGGAGAGAAAACATGGGTCATACGGGTCCTACACTCACCGCAAGTCCTCCAGTTCCTCCATGCGGGCGGCCATGTCCTTGTCGTACTTGGATCGCAGGTTCTGCAGGTCGATCTGCAGCTTGTTGACCGTCGCGCGCAGGTTGCCGGCCGCCTCAGCCTCCTCCTCGTACTTGGCGGTCAGCTGATCGAACTCCACCTGCAGACTGTTGAACTGGATTGTGATCTGGCTGCGTTGCTGTGGGAAGAAAAGACATCACAATGAAAACACTCGTTTCTCTGTGGTGGACTGAAATGCTTGTTGCTGACACCAGAAAAGAGAACACATACATGTGTATGCTGGAATCAACAATCAGAGCGGCAACATTCCAGTTTGTTCTCTTCTCCCAAACCAGTAGAAATCATCCTTGATTATTCTGCTGCTGTTCTCCTCAAGTTTATGAGTTATGAGTTCAATTTCTATTGTTTATCAGCACGGGGCGGGAAAAATCAAATTGGCGTTCCAGTTCCTTTTTTTTTCAGACTTTTATCAGTTTGTGAAAAAAGCTTGACTTACTCTAGATTCTTCATCCAGCTTGCTCTTGGTGTCATCAAGGGCGTGTTGTAATTGTCCCTTGGCCTTGGCGAGGGCAGCGTTGGACGAGTCTAGTTCCTGCACCTGTCTCTGCAGGTCGAAGTTCTCCTGGGTGAGGCGAGCCTTGAGGTTGTTGAGATCATGGTTCGCCTTGGTGAGTTCGTCAACCTGGGCCTTGAGTCTCCTGCATTGGTCGTCGAGAGCGTCAGCCTTGCTCTCAGCATGTGCCTGTATTGAGTCAACTTTGTCATCTCCTTGGCTCTTGCAGACTCGTGCAATTGTTTTGTAAATTAACGACTTTATTCTGACCCACTTTATTCTGACCTACTTTTGAGAAACATGGTTTCCAGTGAAAAGTTTCTGGCCTGGGCAAACCACACGTCACGAATAAAACACAATAATTCTGCTTTAGTTCCTGATGTTTGTGTGCGCTTTTTGCGCTTTTTTGCTGAATCTCTTTTGTTTCCCTCTGTAATATCTATTCTGAGAGTTTCTGATCATGGAAGAGACATGTAATTCGCAGGGGCCCGGAAAGCTTCATCAGTGCATTTGTCTGGTGACCTTCAATCAGTGTTTGTTATCCACTACTGACCAATTTAGTTGACAGGTACCTTGGCTTTTACAGCTGAGTCAAGACTGCTTGAAATACTGTCGATCTCGATGATAAGTTGCTGTTTTTCCTTCTCGACCCTGGAGAGAGAGACACAATAGGAATCTCATTAGGACCTTTCTGGGGATTCAATGACATTTGCCTGACGCCTCCGTTTGGCTTGAAAGCTCATCTTTCTAAACAGCTTTGTTCCCTAATTAGGTGTCATCCTTCCAATTGAAATGCTTTGAATTCAACACCACATTGGAGTGGATGAAATGAAACATTTGCTGAATCCATTTGAAGTGTCTGGCTCAAAAGTTGCTCACTTTGACTTGGCCCTGCCGAGGTGCTCGACCTGGTCGGACAGGTCGTTGATGGCGTCTTGGTGACGTTTCCTGAGCGACGCCTCGGCGGATTCGTGCTGCACGGACAGCAGTTCCATGTCCTTCCTCAGCTTGGTCAGCTCTGTTTCGCGCTTCCTGCTGATGTCAGCCTGTGCAGCGTTGAGTCCGTCCGCCTCGTCCAGACGCTCACTGAGTCCCTCGATCTGGATGGAGAATTCTGTGACATCCTTCTCAGCCTGAAATCAGAGGTGAAAAAAGTTTTCATCTTGTGTCCAGTCCACAGTTGCACACAAAAATAGTTCTCTCGTTAGGACAACTCGATTCGTGTTTTTGAAGAGAGGAACAGCAAGAAAGGCTGGCAGTTTTAATTCGTTGTTAAATCATGAGCAACAATCATTGAATCTCTGGATTCTGTTTCCACTATTCCAGTGTTATTTGAGAAAAGGGTCAGGAAGGAATGTGCTATTCACCTGCTGAAAGCTTTTTGTTGGCCTTTTCGGATTTTATTGATTTGCATGGTAATAGGCTGAAACACCAACAATTGCTTGAGACAAAATGGACATCAATGCCTAAGCAATCTGCAATGTGAGGTCCCAACCCCGACGTTGATAGCAGGACTGACATGGCTTCTCGTCAGCAACCTTTTTCTCTTCACTTAGCATGTGGCGTGGTTGGCAGAGAATCCCTTTGGCTGGTATTTGTTCAGTCTGGAGTTTTTGCAAGGCAGGTATACGAGCCAAGAGCCAGAAGCAGTCTCCAGCAACTGGTTTCGTTTTTCTACTCTGGGTCTGGTTATCTAGCTCAAGTAGAGCTAATAGCTGCTAATATATCAGCGTCTTTCATTCAATGGCAGTAAAGAATACAGCTGAATAATATTACCCAGCGTTTTAACTGTCATAAAACAGCAAGAGCAAACAAGTGCCTAACAATGCGTGAACAGCTGTTTTGGAATCAGGACTAAACAAAGGCAAAACTGACGAAGTTTGGATGTAAAATGCTGCTGAATTCTCTGAAAGGCATTGTGTCACAGGCACATGATCAAGAAACAATTTCTTGTCACGATGATGTCAATGGCAGGTTCCCTTCATTTCAGCACAAAACGCCAGAGAAACAGTTGATATTTACCCTCATGCGAGCCTCCCTCTCTGCTTCCAAGGCATCTTCCAGTTCCTTGATTCGCATCTGGAATGAAAACGAGAACAAAATTATTGAAAGGAAGAAAACGCTGTTTAGGGACCGGTGACTCGAGCACCTACATTTCTCTGTGAGTGCTTGTTTCTTTCTGAGTTCCTTTTCTGTGGCATGAGTCTCTGTGAATGAGAATGTTGCGAGTCTCTGAACAGCATGTGAATACCATCAGACAGAGCTCCAGGTGCGTGATAAAAGACCATGAGTGCGGAATTTTCTCTCACTATGTCTGCAACAAATA
>JAAUYG010037806.1_pt1 | contig 14007 bp, 8 predicted proteins | sample 7278091 | NCBI WGS metagenome assembly JAAUYG01 (sample SAMN14350201, study PRJNA611818) | marine sediment metagenome | isolation source: surface marine sediment (0.6m) | place: French Polynesia: Moorea | collected 2018-08
CCCCTGCCACACCCCCCCCCCCCCCACCCCCTTCAAAAACTTCGCCGCAATAGAGCCGCTGTGTCGGGTCGGGTTGGCAACTGCGGATGGGTCTACACCCGGGGTCAACACAGGCTTTTGCCAGTGACTTCAAAGATGTTGCATACTCTTACACTGCCGCACGTTTTATCATAATTTGGGGCACTGTTGCGGGGCTGCAACAGTGGATTATCATAGTTTTTGTACATTATAGATGACACTTCGGGTAACTTTTTACAGGTGGATGACTGTGGTTGCCGTTTACCTGTGATGCAGACTGTCCACCAACTGAGCAATGTTAATGCACGATGGCCCAACTAATCAACTGTATAAGTCGATTATTTAGCAGCCAGGTTCTCGGAGAGGGGGGGAGGGAGTGAGTCCCCCGCAGGCCTCTCTCTTCATCCTGGCCTGTAGTAAATCGAGTCTTAATGCACTATGACGCAAAGGGCCTGTGAAACGACACAGCGTGTAGCAAATATTAGCAGATTGCGTCCGTTGAAAGCGATGATTCTGACACTTTTCATGATGTTTATCCGGTTGCTACCACTACATAGTTTTCAGTGAAATACTTAGTTTAAAATATATTGTGAGCCATTTTGTCAGATTTAATGTGGCTCCCACATTTTGGCTGTGGCTCCTCAAATTTTGACCCGAGGAGCCACAGTGGCGCCTCATTTTGAAGGGCTAGCGCGGACAGAGGTATTATGAGTTGACACTGTAAGTACATTGTATGTTTGTAAGTGGTTGCTTCTGCACTGAGAGTTTTGTTTCAGTCGGCTGCGGCGCTGTGCGTTGGGATCGGGAGCTTCTCTGACCCTCCAGATATTCCAGGACTGGCACATTTTCTTGAGCACAGTAAGTGGTACTAGCTCACAGCTTACAGTTCACCAGTAACCTTGACAACCATTTGACTTTTCAAGAAATCACACAGTATTAAAAATGTCTAGTGGTTAATTTGAAGTCAATCAAATGTACACAGCAATGGGTTTAAGCGTACTTTAGTTCAGACTTCTACCAAAATGGGTACCGGGTACTTTTTCTAGTAATTCTTGTCAACATTTCTGTCTCATTAATAACTCATTATTGCACTTGCAATTCTGATGCTTTGTCTATTCTAAAGAAAGGTAAAAAAACAGTTTCTTCTAACTTTCTTAATTTGCTATATTCAGAACTTAATCTATTCACTAGATGCAAATTACCTGATTGTTTCAAATTACCTGATTGGTCCCTTTCTTTCAACCTGTATGTGCAAACAGTGTATGCTGTTTCCGTAATTATATTTTATAAATTAGTGCAACAACTACTGATATACAATCATGTATGAATGCTTTTAATGCTGAATCTCACAAATACCCACCTTATCATGTTTCCTTAATCCAGGATGCCCCCTGACGTTGCACTGCAACCGACTGTCTTTCATCATGTTCATACTTTCGTTTTCCAGTGGTGTTTATGGGCAGTGAGAAATATCCGGATGAAAATGAGTTTGACGACTTTGTCAAGAAACACGGTGGAGGCAGCAACGCTTACACTGAGTGTGAATGGGTATGGTTGTCATTCCGCTGCTTTTTTCCTGTTTCAGCTACTGAACCTCATTGCCAAATGTAGCTAGAATATTTAGCCAGTGCACTTACAATGATTATGTTAAAAGTTCCAGCATTGTGAATAACATATGTTTATTTGAATCTAACGACATAGTAACAATAAAAAAGGGCAAATCTGAAAATGTCATTGCATAGACAAACATTAGTGGTCAGATCCATGCCAACCTCTGTGACTCAAGGATTGGCTGTAACTAGAAAAAAAATTCTAGCCAGAGAGAGTAATTAGCCCGTAGCAACCATATAATAATTATGGTAAAACACTGATAAACTAGAATCTGTCGTTAAAGACAGCCCCATTGACCAAAAATGCTATAGCAGGTCAGGTTATTATGAAATGTACCCCGGTAGTTGTTACCAGCAAGGTATGGTCTTTCAAGACAGGTGGTCTCTCATGGCAGTAGCGTCTCAACAACTATTACTGTACAGGCTACAGATGAATAATGTAGTACATCGAGCTAATGGACAGATTCTACCTGGTATTTCATGTGAAGGAACTATTTTATACCACCGGTGCGCTAATTTATGTGTGATGCATTAATATACATAAAATATCACTTTCTCTTTCCACAGACTGTGTTCCACTTCGATATCCAGAAAAGTCACTTCAGGGAAGGTCTCGATAGGTTCGCTGGTTTCTTTACCAATCCACTGATGAAAGCTGATAGCGTGAACCGGGAGATCCAAGCTGTGGACAGTGGTGAGTTGTACACTTCTGTTCTTAAATCTGGGCTGGAGTTCTTGAAAATACTTAAGTCTGCGTTTTGACTTTAAGTCACTGATCTGAGCAGTGTGATTGGCTAAGAATCTGACTTAGTCAGAACTTAGGTTTCAGTATTTTTGAGAAGGCCAGCCCTGGGGCGTTCTTGATTCTGAAATCAAAATAGCATTATGTAAAAGTTGGGTCAAGTGGCACTGGGATTTGGGATTCAACTCATGTGTACACTCATGTATCAGGTGCATGTATTATTACCAAGTTTCGATTTCAGGTAAAGTTATTTATTGAACTTGCCAGAATAAAAAAAAAATGAAAAAGCATGACCATTTGGATGGACTGATACTATTTTAAGTGTCATGTCATATTATTAATCTGTGACATTTAATAGTTGCGCAAGCTTTTGTGCTGTAAGCTTTAGTGTAAGATTCAAATTGACAAAATGTGATATTAGAAGTTCAACGAAATTTTAACAGACATGAATATCTGCAGGTTTCAAAAATGAAAATTAAAAAAATATATATAAGTCTTGTCTTCTAATAGAAAATGCAAAAAAATTTTGGAGGATATTAACAGTGCTGTCATACTCCTTCCTCCACTTATGCTCCCTTTCAGAGTTCTCGCGAAGTCGTCCATCAGACAAGAACAGATACGAGCAGCTGCTTTCTAGCATGGCTAAACAGGGACATCCCATGGGAAAATTCATGTGGGGTAGGTTCTTCAAAAAAGGAGCACTTTCTTTTGTGCGGCAGTTATATAACCATCACCTCTCTGTTAACTCTTTCACTTCATATCATGAGCAAAACCGGCTATTCTGGTGTCTAGCTGCATTGTTTCTTTTTTTTTCTTTATACAAAGTAGAGCACAGCTAAGTTTCTCTGAAGCATGAGGAATGGCGTTAAACACTGTGCTGATGTATCTGTTGATCGACCATCCCTTCCACTGCTACAGTGCATGCAGTTGTTGAAAAGACATTTCTGCTTGTGTGTTGTTTCCACAGGAAATGCTGAAAGTCTACAAGTTGCCCCAAAGAAGGCCGGCATTGATATTTATCAACGGCTTCGGGAGTTCCATCAACAAGTGTATTCTGCTGGACATATGAGCCTTGCGGTGCAGAGTAGGCGTAAGTTGTATGTCTGAAACAGTGGTGTGCTCAAAAACATTTTAGGTCCTGCTGCTGTATAAATACACTTTCTAGAAATCTGAGTGAAATTTGGAAAAACAGATATGATAGCATGCAAATACTATCATGGTAAAAATCTGGTAACATATACTGGTTCTAATAGTTTCACTTGTTTTGTTAGTTTCAACCTGAAATAATTTTTTTCTGTTATCTTTTTTCTTCAGATTCGTTGGATATCCTTGAAGAATGGGTGAAGGAAATATTCTCAAAAGTTCCAAACAAGTAGGTCACTCAACAGCTATCTGTTCAATTTAATTGGGCAGAATAGTACCCTAATACTGCTGTATGGCATATCTCGACTTGAAAAGCATATCAGTAACATAATGTAACCCAGTATAGCTTTAGTATAGATATCAGGTAACCTCATGTTTCAAGAGGAAAATCTGATTCTCTTTTGACAGAAAATTTCATTGTAAAATCTTTGCAATTCTGGGTAGATTCATACAGTACATCTGCAACTACTCAGAGATTTTATTTTTAATGTTTTCTGTTGTAATCTACTAGTACCTAGTTGTAAACTTTAAAAAAAGTATTTTTGGTCTTGATTCCAGTTCCCAGCCCAGACCAGTGTTTTGGGACCGGACAGTAAGTTATTCTCCAAGGTCCAGTTACCAGAAATATCTTAAACCCCAAACTGAGGTTAAGCATGGAAAAGACAATGGTTGCTATGGTGTTTAGTGATCTTAAGTTAAGAATATTCTAGAACTTGACCCCTGGGTCCATTTTCCATAAAGGTCTTGAGTCAAGACATGAATTTTGTAATTACCTTGATAACTATTGTCTTTTGCAATCTTAAGATCAGCTTCGGACTTTAGGCTTTAAGTTATTTATAAAAATAGACTCCACACTGAATAATCTCTCAACCAATGATATAGCCACATCAAAACATCACTGGTAGGGTTGGTAGTAGAAGTGTAATAAAACTGGAATATACATGCAATTGTCTGGTGTATAAGAAACAAATGGCCTACTTTAATAGAAGAAATATTGCTGTTGTTGTAGATAAATTAAAAAACTATTTCAGTATGAGAACATCACACATTACAGTGGTCCTTCACCGTCCCTACGATATAAGACCACCCGTTCAGCCAGCAAAAATATTCTTTTATCTTCAGTTGATGGTGGTCTTGTAATGGAGGGACATTTATATTGAAAATATAAGAATGGTTTCACAGTCTTAAAAATGGAAGAAGTTCTTAAAAGAAGGAGTCTTAAAATGCAGGGACCACTGCAATTGCTGCTGTTTGCCTGTTAAGCATGATCAGGTGTCATACTGTGATCAGGTGTCATACTGTGATCAGGTGTCATACTGTGATCAGGTGTCATACTGTGATCAGGTGTCATACTGTGATCAGGTGTGATATTGTGATCAGGTGTCATACTGTGATCAGGTGTGATATTGTGATCAGGTGTGATATTGTGATCAGGTGTGATATTGTGATCAGGTGTCATACTGTGATCAGGTGTGATATTGTGATCAGGTGTGATATTGTGATCAGGTGTCATACTGTGATCAGGTGTGATATTGTGATCAAGTGTGATATTGTGATCAGGTGTGATATTGTGATCAGGTGTCATACTGTGATCAGGTGTCATACTCCGATCAGAGAACATATGTATGTCTATAATTGCAAGTAGTGAATGTATAAATATGGTTTCTACTTTTTCAGGATCCATTCAGCACTCCAGCATTCAAGAGACTGTACAAAAGTACGTATACATGTATATGCACAGACATGATATATAATTGAATTAACAGCCGACTAATTTGTTCTTCCCAGTCAAACATGTCTTGATAGCCACCATATTGGCCAGTAAAATATTGTCTCTTAAGACAGGTGGTATTTGGTGACAGTTCAGTTATATTTAAATGTAGGACCTTTTGTCAGGAATATGTGGTCTTTCAAGACAGGTGGTCTCCCATGGCAGTGGTCTCTCAAGACACGTTACTGTAAATTCATAATAATGTTTACGAGGGATTTATTTGGCGAAATTTACGATCATCTTTAAATCACAAAAATAAAAACCCGCAAACATAATTCATGTACCTAGATAATTAACAAGAGCTGAGCTAACCACAAATATTAATCCCTGTAAACATGGTTTTGTCTCAAAAACGCCAACATTAATCCCCGCAAACATTAATGAATTTACAGTACTCTGTATCTGATGCAGACTTGTACACTTTTTGGTTTTGGTGAATCATTTCTGCACAAGCTATTAATTTGAAGTAGGTTTGTTGATCAATTAATTCACATAAATTTAAGCTTTAGTTCTTACGTGGTTGGATTTGTTGTTTCTGATGGACATTATCACAATCAGTTGTGAAGAAATGAGCATGTATCTCTGTGCGTTCCAGTCATTCCTGTGAAGAACGTCCTGAAAGTAGAGCTTACCTGGGCTTTGCCATCTTTGCTCAAACATTACAAGTAAGTATATGTTTTCAATTACTCTGCTATAATCATAATCAACAATGTTCAACTTTTAAAAAAATATTTGTTTTTGTAGTTCTGAAAAAACTTTTGTCTTGTGTGTCTTTGCGTGCACTCTAGTAGTCTTTTATTTGCTCTTAATGTTACACTATGTGGATGATGTTTTCTTTTTCCGCAGAGTGAAGCCACTTCATTACATAGGGTGGTTGGTGGGTCACGAAGGCCAAGGCAGTATTCTGTCCTACTTGAAACAAAAGTAAGTTTGGCTGCATTACAAGCCTTAAGTTTGATTAAGACATAAAAATGCTCGAGTTTGAGGAAATTTTGATGCAAACTCTGTGTATTCCCTAATAGATGAAGGTAGATGTAATATACAGTGGAACCTGAAAACTAAGACTGCCTATCACCAAATTATTCTGTGGTGGTCTTATTTCTGGGGTGGTCTTAATTTTGAGGTGGCCCTAATTCAGAGGTGGTCTTAAACCTGAGGCGATCTCAATTCTGGGATTCAGTGTAATGTCATTGTATAAGGTGTCCCCAAATAACTTAACACTTTCCAGGAGCTGACTCAGGATACTGCTGAACTTGACCTGTACAGAGTATTATTCTGCACTAAGTCTTAGTATGGAAAAGACCTTAATTTGTCAAAGATGATTAGTGAACTTAAGTTTCTTTTTGAACTTGAGGCTTTCTGGAAACCATCCCGATGACTGAACCAGGTACTAAAGGGTATTACTAGTGACACAGTGACACCTAAGCAGTAAGTAATACAGTAGACCGTCTATTTTACAATCCTCTATTTTAAGACCACCCTTGATTATAAGACCGCTTGATTTGGTCCCAAAGGCAATTTTCTGTGTTAAATGACCTTTATTTTAAGACCATCTGCAATATAAGACCACATTTTCTTGGTCCTGTGGGTGATCTTAAAATAGGACCACTGTACCGTATGTTTTGCGGGTCTCATTTTAGACTATGGGCGGTTGACCTGTATGGAGGGAACAGTGAGGGAGGGTTTGAGCACAACACCACCTGGGCGAGCTTTTCTATTGGAGTGACGCTCACAGAATCTGGATTTGAACACATCCAAGAGGTGAGATGAAGGGTTAGAACAGATGCATTAGTAGTGCATGTCGTATCGTTAAAAACATTATTTCTGCTTTTGCGTAGTCATCATCTGTCCGTGGTTGCATTAGTTAAAAACTCTGCTCTTCAAAGGCCCTAAAGTGAACTTTGAGAATGATAGGCTCTTATCCAATTGAACCCCTTGAGCATAATGAAATTATGGTACTGATGTGTTACAATATGTTGTTTGTAGCAGACACCTTGGGTTTTATAATGTTAGCTAAATTGCATAATTATGTGTAGAGTAGACTAAGCAGAGGTAGGCTAGTTCTTCACAAGGACAAAAAAAAACGTCGAGAAAGCTACATATATCATCTATATGATCTCTTGATACCAATTTATATCATGGTATTTACTAGTATTACCATGACTACTATGTTATGAAATATAATTTGTATAAGTTACTAATAGCAGTATATGGAACCAAAATAGCTCCTGACAGTTGTGGCTAAAAGTTCCCAGTCACTATGTCAGCATTCTACACAACTGTGGAAAATAGACCCTAGAAAATAGAAAATATGCCTAATTGCGCCAGTAACAAACTTTCTTTGTTGCACTCATACATTATGGTAGCCCCAAGTTGGGGCCCCCAACACATAAGTTGGGAACTATCATCCTGATTATGAACAGGAATAAAAAAAAAATTCATCAGCACTTTAAAGCCTTTGATATTCTACAAAGTATATACGGGTATCTGAAAATGTGTGTACTGTATAATTCATACAAATAACTGCCCAGATGGTAATTTCTATTGGCCCAGTACTTTTCATTCATTGCCCCTGCTTCTCAAGCAATGGATTGGCTATCAATATGTATGAATTGAGATTACATTTTACCACAGGTATAACTATGTAAACAGCTTCAGTTTCAAGACTTAGTAATTTACGACTGCATTTCTGCGACTGAACAAGTTATTTCACAATGCAGGAACCACAGCGTTCCTTCTAAAAGTTCTGGCAGACACATACTATAACTTCATTAATGTTTGCGAGGGATTTATTTGGCGAAATTTGTGACCATCTTTAAATCGCAAAAATAAATACCTGCCAACATAATTCATTTGTAACTGGATATTAACAAGACCTGTAAGCATTTATCCCTGTGAACATAAATGAATTTACAGTAACATTGTTTTTAGAATTTATGTATATGTTGGTATGAAATTAGCTTTGGCGAATTTGTGTACATCAAATTATTAGACATATATCTAACCCGCGGTCCCTATTTTGTTGTTTTGGTTGTCACAACAGCTTGGTCTGCAAGCCCATATGATCCACATGGCTTACAGTTTAACTACCCACATTACAGCGGTACATTGTGTACTACTTTTAATAGCACATTTCCAAGACCTGTGTGGGTTCAGCATGTTCTAATTATCCCTTTGTGCAGCAGACATTGTGTGTTGGCACAGGTCGTGGAATATGCACAAATGCTATAAAGTAAAACCTGTCTCTAAAACCACCTTGAAAATATTTTAAGTCTAAGTTTTAAGTTACCGTTTTAAGTTATCACAATCTCAGAAGTGTAGTTCTCTCAGAATGTGACTTCAGTCAGAACTTTCCACTGAAGTATTTTTGAGATTACCATCCCTGAGTCAGGACCCACCTGGGTGTTAACCATTAAGGACAGCTGGTTTACTCATTTACCCCATTCATGTTAAGTTATATACATAATAAGGAAATAGACCTGGGGCCACTTTTTCAAAAAAAAAAATCTTGAAACTGATAAAGGCAAAAGCCAATGCTTCCCAAGGTGATTGCTAGATATAGGTAAGTTCATTTCCAGATTTAAGATTTGTTTTGGAAACTGGTCCATGGCATTAACACCACCTCAAAACATGTTGAATTCTGGACAATTTCTCCCTGTATATTTCATCTCTCTATTTCACGTAAAAGGCCTCGTTAGGTCAAGGCGTCAACTTGGGGTGTGGGAAGTTTGTGTTCGATACCTGACCACGTAAAGCCTAGCAAAACATTAAATGGGGCAGTTTGTGTCTGTTAGATATATAATCTTTATTAGGTCAACAACTGATGCACAGCACGATTCCATTCGTCCGTCTGTAGTTTGAGTGTTACTGTATATACAATGCAGTGAAAAAAGTTCTAACAGAGCCCCGGTAGTTTTATGTGCCAGCTGTGAGATGACTGCACAGTGACTAGTTGTTTCAGATCACCTGTTTCTGTAGTACAGTGAAACCTTGCTATGCAAACCACCTGTATTTAATGTCATTCCTCAGACATAGATCTACATTATGAAATCAATATACCTGCTACCTGATAAAGAGACCAAATATGCTGCAAAAGCATGGCATTTTGAAAAAGAAATTTTACTCTACTTGTACAAGTTGTAGACAATGTAGCTTGCAGGCCATGGTGTATGATATGATATAGTACAGCAGGTGTTGTAGGTATTCTACAGTACATATTGTAGGTATTGTACAGTAGGTATTGTAAAACAACCCATTTAGCATGTTTAACCAGGTAAATAGCAACTGGGAATGCAGGTGATTTGAAAGCACACCTTTCAGTAGCTCACTAAAAATGGTTTTGACATCAGTTTATTGGTATCAAGATTAAGGTTTGGCTATCTGCAACACATCTGAGTTGCAGGACCGCCAGATAGTCACTGCCTGTGCAGTAAAGTGCTCTTCTCATAAAGCTTATTGGCCTGGTAATTTATTCTTGTAATTGATCGCTTTTAAGAAAATTGTACTATGAAAATTAGCATGAATATATACTTTTAGTCCATCACTGCATTTCACTGGTCAGTAAAAATCATTAAAAAAAGGATGTTCGAGTACCTGAGGCTAGATTCTTAAAAACTCCTAAGTTCCTACTGTGATCTTAAGCGTGACAAAGACAATGGTTACCAAGGTGATTAGTAAAGTAAACTAAGGTCCATTTCTAGACTGAAATTTTCCAGAAAATAGTCCCTGTTTCCTCCAAGCCTTACCTCACACTGGTAACTGTGATATTGGAATGCCTACATCAAGGATGTATTAATTAAATATCCTGACATGCATTTAAGATATTTGAGTACAGGTATTCCACAGAATTATGGTTTAAGTACCTGTACTCCATATACTCAGAAATTTGAGTACTGGTATTCAATAGAGTATCTGATCTATGTTTGAGTATCTTTATTCATTATTGAGTACCGGTACCTTTATTATTTAGTAATGGCTGTGTATTTATTTTCTATAGAATCTCATCCTAGTACATGTATTTGAGTACCTATGTTATGTAAAATTATTTTGTAGAACTACCATTCCACAGATACTCATGTTTGAGTACCACTGTTCTGTAGGTGCTGACTGTGATATTCGAGTACCTGGAGATGTTGAGAAGGAACGGAGCCAGTGAGCGAATATTCAAAGAAATCCAGACAATTGAAGACAACGATTTCCGGTGGATGGAACAGGTATTATTATTTAGTGGTTATTTATTGCATAACAGGTAGAAATAAAGTACTCAGTAAAGAAATTTCTCACCGAATCACTCAGCATGCATCATGTGCATAGAGATCTTATCAATGGAATGCATATAATATTAGACCTGGTTAGCTCCAATATTTATTGTTCTCTGTCCATGCTAATTAGTGCATTGAAACCCTAATAGGAAATCATATATGAGGAGTTAAGTTAGGAGTCAAGTTGCACTATCTTATTTGACCTTCTGTGACATTGAAAGGTAAAAGTTAAGATCACTCAGATTTCAAAGGCATGTATCTCGTGTAACTGAGCCGAGTTAGGCCGTATGTTACTTTTTAAAGGCTAACAGTAAATCATCTGTGGGGAATCCAAGTGCACTATTAAATTTGACCTTGATTGACTTTGAAATTTCAAGGTCAAGGTCACTTAGACTTTCAGTTATAATAGCAGATCAGTATATAGTTGATATTATATTAATCTTGTTGTTGGCTAAGAAAATTTGTAGGTCGGCAGTGTTTCTGCTGTACCAGCAGTCATTCTTGTTTGTCAGGTACCAGTAATATTGTTTGTTGAAGATATGTATGCAGCAAATTTGTTTTCTGTGTCAGAGTGAACCAGCGGAGTTCGTGGAGACTGTCTCCGCCAACATGCAGCTGTACCCACCACAGGAATACATCACTGGAGAGAAACTCGTCTTTCACTACGATCCACAGGTATGCTGTACTTAAAAAATCTTAAGTCCCGAATTGATGTTAGCCATAAAAAAAGCAAGAGTTGCCAAGGTGATCAGTGAACTGAAGTATATTTGTGGACTTAAGTATTTTCTGGAAATTGGCTCTAATACATGTTGTACAGTAGACCCTCAATTTTACAAACCTCTATTTGAAGACCACCCTTGATTTTAAGACGCTTGATTTGGTCCCAAAGGGCAATTTTCTGTGTTAAATGACCTTTATTTTAAGACCACCTGCAATATAAGACTACATTTTCTTGGTCCCATGGGTGGTCTTAAAATAGAGGGACCAGTGTATATGTAGAAGAACAGTTCTGGGTTGGAATTCTCAAAAATATTTATGTTTTTTAATTTGTACTTAAGTCAGTAATCTGGGCACTGATTGGCTAAGAATCTCACTTAAGTCAAAACTTCGACTGAAGTATTTTGAGAACTTCAGTCCTAGCGTAATATCTCCGCCTACCACCCAAGAACTTTTGGTGAGATGGAGTACTACTGTGTTCTTTTCATTGAGTACACAGTGCCTTTAGAAACTCTTTAAGCAGTTATCTTACAAAAACAATGTTTCCCACTGGCTATTCCAACTGGCTCCTCAAAAGGCCTTGCTCAAAGACCTTTAGAAACCATAGAAACCTGGAGTTCTTCAAAATACTTAAGTCTAAATTTTGACTTAAACACACTAATCTGAGCAATGTGATTGGCTAAGAATTTGATTTACCTGTAACATGTGTAAGTCAAAACTTAAAGACTTACCTGTAAATCAAAAATTAAGATTTACTTGTAAGTCAAAACTTACACTTAATGACTTAAGTATTTTCAAAAACCCCAGCCCATGCCTTATACTTATTAGAGAATGTGTGCTTACTAAGTAATAAGTACTTTAAATGTGACCATAGTACAAATTCTTTGTAGTAGTTAGTCCAGGGACAAAGAATTTTAGCTCCACTATATTCTGCTTATACTAAATGCTGTCGATAGATGATATTTAAGTTTAAAAAGGGAAGTAGAATGCAGTACAGGATAGGTGATGTCTTAGTCCTCGTCTTTCTTCTCATGTTACCAAAATTAAATCATTGTTGTATTGTGGTAGATTTTGTGCAAAAATACTGGTACAAAAGGTGCTTCACAAGTAAAAAATTCAAAGCTGCTAGTCCACACTTAAATGTATAAAACACAGCATATTAGTGGCAACTGATACATCAAATGTGCAGCACAATCATATAGAGATTTTAGTTCATATGTAGTTTGGGCCATTAATCGTCAGTGGCGTGGTGCATACTTCATGTAGTGAACTACCAATACATGTTTTCAAACAGTAAATGATACCTGAAATCACCATAAATTTCAAGTTTAAAATTTCTTTGCCTTTATGTAACATGTGTAAATTAGTGTAACCGTAGTAAATTTATGTAACCCTAGTGACCCGAATAATAACAGGGAGTTACGTGACGACAACGCGGAAACCTCAGTTTTCTGAAGAAGAGTCGGGTCGAAAGCTCAAAATTTCGCCCGATGTTCGCTGGTGTCAACGTGAGTTTCCATCTATATGTGTAAATTACCTGTTTAAATGTCATTATTTAAAATTTTTTAATGCCGATTGTCTTTATTCAGATTATTGAGGAGTGTCAGAGGCATCTGAAGCCGAGAAATGCGAACTTCTGCTTCTATGCCAAGAAGTTCGGCAGCATTGGAAACTGTGATAAAAGAGAGAAATGGTACCAGACAGAATACTCTGTACAAGGTGAGAGGTCGGGGCTGGTTGCAGAAAAATATTACACCCGAAACATGCCAAAGACTGCCATGTTGGTTAGTAAACTTTAGATTCCATTCTGGACTGTTAATAAATGCTTTTAGAAAAATCAGATTTATTTGTGACTTAAATTTCTTTATAGACTTTAGCTGCTTCTAGAAACTGCCCGCTAGTGTAATTTTAATATGCCAGTAACAAAACATGCGTAAAAGCATTTCCAGCTTTTGTAGACCCGTGAGTAGAGTTTCTGTCAAAATCTCACAAAGGGAATGTTATTTAGTTTAAAGGTCTATACTGGACAGAGATGGTAAACTTTAAACATATTTCAACATTGTATGAAAATTTTGTAGTAAGCAGAAATTGTAAATCATCCGAGTAAAGTCTGTAGATAAAGTCAATTACATGTTTGTCCTGGTATTAAATTAATGGCAGATTGTAAGCTTACTTTCTATATCTTATCGTAAGCGGCATATTAGCCAGGCTGCAATACATTTGATTTCACTTTGATTGTTGTATTACTTTTGTATATGATGGCCTAAAACACATCATTTCTATATATCTTGTCATGTAATAGGTTTGAGAATGTTGCTATTAAAGCTTTCTCTTGCACCACTAGATGTACCAGAGGAGTGGCTCAAACAGTGGGATGGTAAGTACAATGTATTCTAGTACACCCCGTACTTCTCTATTTCATAGATGCTGTGTCCTTATTTATGTTATTAGAGGTACACCGCTGTATTTAACAGATGGATCTGCAGCAGCATTTTGTCAGTATTTTTGCTTACTGTAGTGTTGTATTGCAGTGTCTGAGCCAGGATTTGTTGTAAGTGGGGGAGGTCCCCCATGTTTTATCTGGAAGTGGGGGATTTGTTGTGGACTTGGGTGGTGCGAGCGCCGGAGGCGCGCAGCGTGTGTAGGAGGGTCCGGGGGGGTTCTCCCCCCGGGAAAATTTTGAAAAAATGGTGCCATTTCCTGCAGTTTGAGGCCTATAGCAGCTCAATTTCATGCAAATCTGAG
>JAAUYG010267866.1_pt1 | contig 14006 bp, 16 predicted proteins | sample 7278091 | NCBI WGS metagenome assembly JAAUYG01 (sample SAMN14350201, study PRJNA611818) | marine sediment metagenome | isolation source: surface marine sediment (0.6m) | place: French Polynesia: Moorea | collected 2018-08
CCCCCCCCCCGCGCGCGGGGGGGGGGGCGGCGGGGCACCTCCATGACAACGACAATGCAGACCTGACTCCATAAGGCTGCCCCAACTTCATCGCGCTCGGCTTAAAAACGAACGCATTTTAAGCTGAGCAGAGCAGCCTCGTGATGGCATCGTCACTGTGACCACCTGCCTTTGTCGTTCCCACCCCGAACCTTCCCTTGTTGAAGAGTTGGACTTTGTTGTGGACAAGGAGCACCAGGAAATCTGGCAATAGCAATTGCGCTGATGGTAATCTCCAGAAAAAAGACAAATTTGGTGGAAGTGGGTCAAGTCATTGAACCAAAGACGCCAATGTTCTTGTGTGTTGAAAGGCAGGGGCCAGGGAGCATGAAGTAAAGCAACTATAGATATTGTCAAATAGGCCAAGGTACTCTGCTGCCACCATTCGCCATGCACTACGCAGAGGAGGGGGTGGTGGCACATCTGAAGGGGGGGTTTGACTTTAGTCACTTGGTTGATGGACAGTGGGGGTGGCATCTATGGTGGGGGGGGCGGGAAACAAAGGTCTCGTCAAACCTGAACCACGGCCTGCTCCAAAACTTCGCACCGTTTTCAAAGGCAGCGAATCACTGAACTTCAGCCTGAACATGTTCCCTATGGTTTGTTGTTTCAGGAGGACGAGGATGTCTGGGACTGGGAGGAGGACTTCCTCGACTTGATGGCGCAGGACCACGAGGGCCTCAGCACACTGTATTACTACGCCTTCCGCAGGTCAGCATCCGCCAGGGGGTGAACTGGCACAGAAAGTAGTCCTTTGCCAGGTGTCCCTCTGACTGACAATTTCCCGTTCTTTCAGTAACAAGTCTGAGGGTTTGTATTGACAGAAACAACGCTGATAGGCGCTGACAGTGACATGGATGGCACCATAGGCTTGACACGAATAAGCTCCCTTGTTTTGTTGCATGGATGACATTGCAGCCTTGACCCTGATAAGCGGCCTTGTTTATTTGACATCAACTTGGATGTGACCTTGACACTGATAAGTGCCCTTGTTTTGTTGACAGTAACTTGGATGTGACCTTGATGGTGATAAGCGCCCTTGTTTAGTTCACATCAACTTGGATGTGACCTTGACACTGATAAGCACCCTTGTTTGTGTTGCAGTAACGTGGACGAGGGCGGCGGTGCGATCTTCGACGACCTGAACCTGCTGTCGGCCGGCTACCTGCTCGTGCTCGTCTTCGTCACCGTCGTTATCGGCAGATTCAACCTCGTCCAGCACAGGGTCAGTAACAGGGGAGGGGTAGCACAGAGTCAGTAACACGCGGTTGTGGTTCCCCACGGGTGCTTCAGCCCCTGTGCGATGACTTTTTTCTGGTCCGTGGACAAAGAACTGCAAAACATGTCCACCCGAGATTCATACAGTCGTCTTCTGTTCTCTTTAGTTTGTCAGAAGGTCAGAATGTTCATGACATGCTGCATTGTGCCATACATTGTCACAGGCATCTGCTCCAATCAGAACACTGGAAACTGATAATAGATGTAGTGCACTGTTCTTGCCCTTGTGTGACTGGTGCTCTATTCCAACCTCCTGTGTATTACGCACTATTGTGAAAGACGAAAGGCGTTTCCCATTGAGAAAAAACATTTCAAGGGGGCGACTCTTCTGTGCTCACAACTGGCTGGCACTGTGATGACGTCAGATTAAACTTGTGATGTGATTGGCTTGCAGTTCTGGGTGTCGCTGTGCGGGATCCTGTGTATCGGAGGCGCCATCCTCTTCGCGTACGGACTGTGTTCCTACGCCGGACTCTTTTACGGGCCGCTGCACAACGTCCTGCCCTTTCTCATCCTCGGTACGTCATGTTTCACCTTGGCCCCCCATCCACACAAAACGCGTGATGCGCCACGCCACGAAAAATGGGTATCTCTTCCATTATTTGCTTGTGTTGCTGCAGTACATTGTGTGTGTGAACACTGTAACTGGCAACAGTGGTTTCCATGATGTTACATTGCAGGCATGATCCATTGCATCATGGGTCCTGTGTGGAATGGGGGGTGAGGTTTGGCTGCGAGGCTAAGAGCGGATTGGCCTTGAGTCACCATGCCGTCCATGTGGGCGTCGTGGATGGCCCGCTTAACCCAAAGCCTTGCACGCATGGCAAATATGTGCCCATGTGCCCTTGTTAAGGGTCAAGTTGACCTCGTCCTTGTCGTTGTATCACACTGCTCCAACACCCATGGCAATGTGATGGCGCACTTGTTCTTTTGGTACATCCCTAGGACAGTGGGGGAGGGTGTGGCTGGTAAATTTTCTTTATCCGCAGGGATGTTGTTCTGGGTTTTGGTCAAGGGGACCATGTATTGGATTTGGAGGTTGAACCCTGGGATTGAGGACTGACAGAACAGCACTGAGTGCGCCATTTTTGCACCTTTGGTTGTCCTGAAGCGTTTTCTGTTTGTAGGCATCGGCGTGGACGACATGTTCATCATTGTGCAGGCCCTGGATAGTCTCAGCGAGGAACTGAAGAACGAACCAATAGACGTCAAAATGGGTCACGTGTTAAAAAGCGCGGGAGTTTCCATCACTGTGACGTCACTCACTGACGTTGCGGCGTTCGCCATTGGTGCCACCACTGTACGTTCTGTTCTTGACGAAATTCAATCTTGTTTGAACGACTGTTCTGTTTTCTTTAGCTCATTTGCGTGATCCATGCCAAGCAAGAACCCTTTTCTGCAGTCAGTGAACGAGAATTTGCTTGTGAAATCCCATGAAATGTTCAACAACCGTTTGGCCTCTGTCGCGCTGATCACCACACTCAGGTCTGGTTCCAAGAACCCAGGTCCAATCTAGGATTCAACCCCAATGGAACTGCGTGTGGTGATTGAGCTTGGCTTATTGTACAGATTTGGTTCAGGTTTGGAAAACTGTCCTTGTTGTGGCATGGCTGACTGATTTTGAGCATGAATTTCAAATGTTTTCTTTGTCGACCACTTCAAAATTTGTGCCTTGGGGAGGGGAAGGAAACCTCTTCCTGCCGAGATGAGAGGATGAGGAAGCGCGTGATTCTGGTTTGGTTCATTTTCCATTTTGGGGTTCGGCTTGGAGGGTCGTCTTGTATCGTGGGCTGATGCACATTGTGCTTCTGGTTCAGCTGAAGTGAGAGGAAACTTGTGCAGATAGTGATGAGTATAAACACAGCTTTGCCGGACCCTAAAAACCATAAATGCAAACCCTAAGTACAGCTAAGCCAGGAGTACAGAGTACCCCTAACTGCCAGTAACTAGGCACATAACCAACGGCTTTAGCAGGACCCTACAAAACCCACTGTTGGCTCTCGCCTCCAGGATATTTACCTACACGGATTACCACAGACTGGCTTCCCGTGCCCTTGCGAACTCGGCAATAGCCCTGCGCTTCTTTTTGCGTCACAGTGAGAAGGAACTTGATTCTGGCAGGGTCGTCTTGTGTCATGGGCTGACTGATGCACATTGTGATTCTGGTTTCCCTTGTTCTGCAGGTTCTGCCGGCGCTGCGCTCGTTCTGTGTTTACTGCGCCGTCAGTATCATCGGCATCTACCTCCTCCAGTCCACCGTCTTCGTCGCTGTTGTCTCCCTGGATCACAGGTGGGTACATTGACATGACACGTGGGTACAGTGAATACCACAACAGAACAACTCCCCGTGTCGCAAGCACAGGCGAAACGCAAATCCAGTTGGACGCAGGTCTTGGCGTCAGTTCGTTGCTGTGAGCCTTTTCCTTCTTTGGTTCTCTGGCTGGTCTTCTGAAAGCAGAGTGACTAAAATGAGAGTGACCATGCCCTCGTCATTGTCATTGTTTTTCCCACAACCCTAGCTAAGGTACCACCCACATGTCAATCAACTCCACTCGTGCGTCTGATGCCGCACATCCTCGACACTGCTTTGCCAGCAGCAGGAGTACCTGGAGCCGGTGTCGCCGACCACCGCGCTGCCGCTGCCGCTCCCGACCGACGTGCAGATCAGCAAGCAGCGCCACTTCTACCGCCGCCGCAGCGCCTGGTCTGCCATCAGTTTTCTAACTGTACCCTGTTTCTCACAGGAGGACGCTGGGTGTGCGTGACGCCTGCTGCTGCTGTTACAGACACAGCGACCACTACGAGCCGAACCGCTGTAGCCGCACCTCCCTCGTGCAGTGGATCTTCGACCACGTGTACATCCCCTTCCTGCAGTCAACTGTCGTCAAGGTAACCACATTGTGGTCACAGAGACAACACAGGAACAAGCAAAAGGGAAATGGACTGGATAAATCTGGCAATGTGCTTTGTGCTTGTGTCTTCCTGGGGGTAAACGTACTACTTCACAGCGTCGAGATGATTCTTGGCCTGTTTGTGTCTGTAGATCCTGCAGTCAAGAATTAGGGTCAGGGTGGGGAAAGCGTTTCGCTGAGGAGCCGCTCTGGTCTAGAAGGCCGGTTTGACACACCACGGGGTGACATTGGAGGAGGATGCCTCAGGACACTCAACACCTTGTCTCTTTGTGTCTGTAGGTGCTGCTGCTGCTGGTGACGGCGGGGCTGCTTGGGTTCAACCTGTATGGCGTGATACACCTGGAACAAGACTTCGACCCTAATTGGTTCATCCCGTCAGATTCCTACGCCGCGGACTACATTGCGGCGAGCGAGCGCTACTTCCCAGGAGATGGTGTGCCTGTCAGTCTCTATATAGGTACCCAGAGCTAAGTACTGTCGCTGAAAAAAACTGCCTTTACTCACGTGAAGCTGACGAAAAACAAGCGCTGAGGCGTCCGTGCATCTGTTGACTGTTCTGAGCTCTGTTCTTCCATCCTTACTGCACTGCTTCCCATCAAACTCCAACACTGCACGGCGCAGCTTGGTTCAACACTTCAGAACATGCTGTCCTTTGCTCCCCTTCTCACTCTACCCAATTGCCTGTGCCCAGCAGGCGGAGGCTGATTGTGTCACTTGTGTCCTGTGCAATGCAGGGGTCATTGGTTGGGGGTGGGGATCGGACTCTCAATGCTTCTTATGAAACACTCAGTCCTCTCATCCAATGCTCTGCTCACTGCAGGTGATGTGGATTACCACTCGAGTCTGGATACACTGGAGAAGCTGCACCTGGATGCGGACAGCAACGAGTTCACCAACACCGGAAGTCTCAACAGCTGGTTCTATTCCTACACCACGTGGCTTAAAACCACCACAGATACAACCATCACCGCAGTGCTCAACACAGGTAAGTTCTGGACCAAACAGAACATTAGTGCGACGGCGCACCGAATGCAGGGAACTTGGGTGCAAATTCTGCACCACAGACTCTGATACATCTGATGGTTTTTGCATTGCTGGGTTTTCACATCATACTTCTGGGGTTCAGACCAAGATTTAATTCTGTCAGTTATTAAAATCTGGACGATCCTTGAATCTCGCCAGTTTGACACTCTGTTCTGGTCTGTTTGACAAGATCAGGTACAAAATTTGAGCTTCAAAGAAAGCAATTTTCGTTATAGACAAGAAACCAAAGACTGAGGCAGATTTCTACAGCACGTTAGATGTTTTCCTGGAGGGACCAGGACAGCGTTACAGAAGGGACATCGTCTTCAGAAATGGAACCATCTGGGTAAGGGAGGCGTTCTCTGGTTGGTCGAAGGCACATCTCAGACGGAAAGGCAACCCAGATTTCCAAAATGCTCGTGTAGTGCAGTGACACATTGCATTGCAGGTGGAGAAACACTCTCAAACGAAAGGTGCTCCCCAATGTTCACACGATAAAACACCAGAGCGACTTGCTGAGAGAGAACAGTTTGGGGTGGGTCGGGGTGGTATGGACTACAGGGGTTCAGTGGAGTGCCCTGTTAGGAAAGTTAAATTGACTCCTGGTTGCCAAGAAGGGTCAAGAGAGAAATTACTCTCCAGGAATGTTGCTCCGGTAACACCTGGATCTTTGCTGAAATCCAAGGTCTGTACTCAGCATCCTCAAGAGTGGGAGTGGGGTTCATACATTCTGGAGTGAAACAACTGCTTTGTGGTGTTTCATTGTTCTGGACAAAGCACTTCCTTGAATGGAACATGTCGTGTGGAATAACGCCCGAAATTCTCGTTCACAGGCAAGCCGAGCTCTGCTACAACACCGGAAGTTGGAGAACGCTGCGCAGGAAATCGACGCGATGGACAGTCTGCGCGCAGTGGCGTCATCAACGGGATTCCCCGCGGCGCAGTGCTTCCCCTACGGCTACTTCCACCTCACCTGGGAGGGCAACAGGGTCAGACGTCTTCTTTTTCACTCATGTTCTGAAGAGGCCTGGTTGTCGTTGTCGTCATTGTGGAACAAGCCCCCCCCCCCGCCACACAACCCTGGGCTTCCGGGCTGGCGACCCCCTACCCCCACTAATCAGGGACCCCTATCCAGGCCTGGGTGGGAACCCCTTCCCCCAACACACACACTGCGGCTGCCCACAGACGAGCTGATCACGTGATACTAGCCAAGCGTACTGTTAGATCTGTTTCCTCTGACTGATTTTCTGGTTGTCTTTGCAGGTCATTCAGGAAGAGCTGTACAGGAACCTGGGTCTGGCGTTCGCCTGCGTTGTGGTTGTGACGGTTGTACTGATTGCTCATCTCTGGACCAGCCTCCTTGTCTGCAGCTGTATTGTCATGGTTGTGGTCAGCGGCATCCATTTCTTACTCTACCAGTACACCAGCAACAAAATTCCGGACCCGAATCTTCAGTAAAGCCACAAGAGCAAATTCTGTATTCCCCACAGGAAATCCCAGATTCCCCAATAAATTCCTGCATCCGGATGGTTAGTAAAGGATCGTGGTTTGGACGGGTGTGTGGGTTTAATTCTGCATCCGCATCAAGGCTCCGTTCACACCAGTGATTTCCTGTGGGGTCTGGGCCAGATTCCTGCCATTGTAAAGGCCTTTTGCGTCTTAGAATGGAACTCGTTGCCTTTGGCCTCTCAATGATTCTTGTTTGAAGTCGTCCATTGAAAGCAATGTTAATTTTCTACAGGCACAAGGAAAAAAACGCCCCGTTTCAGGGTGTTGCGTGTGTTGGTGCGAAAAAGCTTTGAAAGCCTCTGTGTGTTCTTCGTCACCCGCTTAAAATTCCTGCTTGCTCTCGTTCGCAGATGAACATTGGTGGGCTGATCTACTGGTGGAGCCTGACCATCGACACCGTCACGTCAATCATCATGATCCTCGCTATCGGATTGGCTGTTGATTACGCGGCGCACATTGGTCACAACTTCATGACGCACCCGGGCAACCGCAGCGGTGAGTGTGGTCGATTGCCATAATGACGCAGCCAATTGGCTGCGCTGGGATCCCACTCACACACCATGTGATGTGACGCAAGTTGTGATATGTGCTCAAAAATGGAAAAAAGCTTCGCATGTTAGAGTGGTGGTGGTGGGTTTGCAAGGACCCAAATCGCCGTAACGTTGCCTCGAGTGGAGCGAGGTTCCACACAAGCTTGCACTTTTGCGGTGTGCCCTGTGTACCCAAGCTCCTCGTGTTTGGCGCGGGACCGCAATTCTGTGCTGTGTTTTCAGTTTCGTGATCAGGACTTTTTCAGGTTAAACTTGTGCCTCAAAGTGGCTTGTTTTCGGAAGCTGGGATTCTGGCCCCCCACACTCCATTTTGCATAGTTTGCCACTGAACAATGAGAGATTGACTGAGCGTTGTGTTTGCAGAGAGGATTGCACGTACCCTGAGTGTGATGGGTCCGCCCGTGTTCTATGGAGGCTTCAGTACACTGCTCATCCTGTGTGTTCTGTGTTTGTAGAGAGGATTGCACGCACCCTGAGTGTGATGGGTCCGCCCGTGTTCTACGGAGGGTTCAGTACGCTTCTCGCCTTCATCCTTCTCGCGGGGTCCACGTCCTACGTGTTCAGGACCTTCTTCAAGGTACGTCACCCAACGTAGCAGGAATAAGGGTACCTATCAGCATCATCTGTCCAATACATCACATATTTTAGGCCAAGCGGAATCATGTACGTGTCGTCGTGGAGGCCCCCGACCCCCGACCCTGACATGACATGACCATGTGACAGGTATGAGGTTGTCACGTGAAAGAAAAACATGACGACGTGATCAGGGTGGGCACTCGACCTTTACGCTGACGAAGCGTACTTGTTTCAGTTTATGTGGAACAACCCGAGAACACGAGCTCCTGTTCATGCAGTTTGTGCAGTCAGGTCGTGCTTGGAAAAAAGACAGTCGTGATCTTTGCCTGTGGTAGTGCTGTGTTTTGACTTACAGACCACGTCTCGGTAAAAATAAACAAAACCATGGTTGTATTGTGCAGGTGTTCTTGGGCGTGTCTCTGTTTGGGTTGTTCCACGGCCTGGTGTACCTGCCCATCATGCTGAGTCTCGTCGGGCCGGCGCCCTATCTCTGGGTCAAGAACCGGCGGAAGCAGAAAGCGCCGAACCGCAGCACTCAGCCGGCGGCGGAGGAAGACACCGACCGGCGGATGGTGAACGGGTTTCCGTTTGAGTTCTACAGCAACCAGCGTCCGACGCCATTATCGGCTACTCCCGTGTCCATGACCCCGGGGTCAGTGACCCCTGTAACCTTGACCCCAGTGCCGGGAACGCCCGAACCCGGAACCCCGGCTCCGGAACTAGCCGAAGAGGAACTCGGGATTGATATGCCTGAAGAGCCTGAGGCGGAAATGGCCGAACCGGAAGTAGATCAACCGGATGTGATGCCGAGGAGACACGAACCCGGGACGGCCATCGCACAGGTCAGTGCAGAAGAATCATCTTGCGTATATCATGACAAATCTGCAAAATTTAAGGGTTTGGAAGATGAAACTTCAGATCTAACAAACTTGGCCAGGGCCTCCGTTTCACCAGACTTGAGGATTCTTCGTTTTCGGAGAAAACAGATCAATTTGTGGTCGTGACGCCACGATCTCCAGAGGGTTGCACCACTTCAAGCTTTAGAAAGATTTCGTCCTTTTTTATTGGTGTTGGTTTACAAAGAAAACCAAATATTTTTGTTACAGGTGACCCATTCGCCCGTTGGTGCAGTGAACCCGGTTTACACGAACAGCAACCCTGATCTGAGGCAGCGCAGCCCTGTGGGCGGGAGGCGCGGCGAGGCGGGGAACTGGGCGGCGGGCCTGCGGGATGGGGCGGGGAGAGACGGAGCGGGCCCGCGGGGAGCCGGGGTGAACGTCGGCCGGGAGCTGCCGGACCCGCCGGAACCGAGCGGAGGGGCGGGGCCTGAGCGGCCGAACCTGCGCGCCACCCCAGCAGCACCCGCCGCCACCAGAGCGCAGCACCGCAGTCCCGGAGCCAATAGACGACGAGCGCCTCCCGCACCAGAGCAGCACCACCAGCGCAGGGTGAGTCTCCTGCTCAAAACACATCATTGAGACAGAGATAAAAAACTAGCAAACTGGCCCCCTTCCCTCACTCTTCAAGTCCACGTGGTGAACACACAATTCCGTAAAACAACTTCCCTTGCAGAAGCCTTCTGAAACCGCGGTGATGGCTCTCATCAAAAACAGCACTTTCTTGCTCGCACTCGATACCAACAAACCAAACAAGCAAGACTCAAAAACTAGAATGCTTGGTGGCATTGTGTCGCGCGCCTTGCTTCACCCACAGTTTGGTATTGAACCAGCAGGGAGATGTACAAGAAAACAAATTTTGGGTGAAAAAAATTTGGAGTGCTCAGAATGGAAAAAATATCTAGAAATGCCAAAAAGCAAAAGTGGAAAAAAATATTTTGGGTAGAAAAAAATTAGTTTTTCTGAAAACGAAAGCTGCTTAAAATTACCTGTTCTGCGCAGAAATCATGTTTCAGGGGGTGGGGGTCCTGCCATGGACAGACAGCAGACAACCGGACGACAGCGCAGAGTGACATGTAGAGTTCCTGCTGCAGGTAAAAATCACCCCATGCGCACATGAGTGGCACCAGAATAGTCTTTGACCTTCAGGCTGAGCTCTTTGTGATCTTTTTCTCGCTTCTGGTTGCAGAATCATCGCGGCCATCACCATCGTGATGTGAGCAACAACAGAGCAGGACATCACCGGTCCCACCCACCGCAACAACCGCAGCAGCCGCAGCAAGTCATCACCGTGCACCACCACTACCCCAACCCACCGGGACAGCACAGACAAGGTAACAGCATTGACTCTTTTTGATTTGTACAAGCGTGGATCTTCATGAATTTGGAGACAGCTTCGTACAAAAAGGCTGAATCAAAAGAGATCTTGATCTGGCAGACACAATGCTATTCGGCTGTTTGTTTGGAGCCGCGCGAGGCTGTTGACAGGGGCGACCTACAGGAGTCATGTGTCACGGTTATTTTTGTGGTGGCTGTTGTGGTCACTGTCCCCTGTCCCCACCCGGGGGACCCAAGACCCTGCTGACCCCAGGGATCCCCAGAGACATGAGATAATCGCTTAGTTGAACACGCAACCGCGCGGTCTGGACGCTGACAAAGGGTGCTAATTTCCATCAGATGAAGAATACACAACACCATTTAGCGAACACCTCAGTTGGGTACTTCTTGATCCATTGATGCACTCAGTCGATATATTGGACAACTTTAGCAAATGCTTCGTAAATACAAAACGCAATGCAAAAGTTTACGTTTGCATTTGCATTGGCCCGTATCTCCACTCTCTACTGCGTGAAAGACGCTGGAGGAAACGTCTTGCGTTTTAGGTCACGTTTTACGTTGCATTTGCTAGATGTATTGTTTCGTGTTTTGCAGGTGGAAGACGCCGAGCAGCGCCCGCTCCACCCGTCACCCGCGTCGTGCAGAACGGGTTCCCGGCCGGTGGGTACCCCGCCCCCGCCCCCGCCCACGTGGCGTACCCGCCCGCCCCGCCCAACCTCGTGTCGTCCTCCCCGCAGCTGCACCTCGCCGGACAACCGCTCGCGGCTTCACCTGCTGCCTACAGGCGCGGGTATGACCTCGGGTACCGCAACCCGGCCTTCGTGCACAACCCACGCGGGTACGGGTCACCACAGCAACACAGGAGGACTCACCGATGGCCCTAGTGGCTCAGACAGGAACCGTTACTGTTATCATTCTGAGATGCACAGAACATTGGCCTGTCAGCTGGAATGTCTCCAATTAGGAGGACCCTTCTTTGTTGGTTGAACCCTTTAAAGTACACCCAGATATGATGGTCATGCACCGTTCCAACAACCACTCGAGGACATTTTATTGCTGAAATGCACATATGCCAGTCAGGAGTTGTGATCCCCATTACTGTCGGATAGCACCGACTATCAATTCAAGGATACGACCAAGCATGGACACCTGTGCTGGAACAGCCTTTGTGCAGGCCTGTACCAAGGAGGACCCCACACTGCCGTGGGATCAAATCTGTGTGGAATCATTTACTTTTCTCTACGATGAGACCACCGGAAAGGACTCCCAATGAGACCACGTTTTCCATCTTCTGGTCTTACCCCCTATCCACACAGGACGCGTGATGCGTCGCAGGGCGAAAAATGGACATCTCCTCCATTATTTGCTTCTGCTTCTGCTTCTGCTTCAGCCTGGTGTGTGAACACTCCCCTTGGCAACAGCTGTTTCCATTTTTCGCGCTGTGTCATGCAGACGTAACGCGCTCTGTGTGCAATGTCACAGGATGGAAACATTTGCTTTTGCAGGATTGCGTTTTAACCCGCATGAATCATGTCAGATTGACCTCCATGGACCCCACCTCACCCACTGCACAGCTGTTTTCTCAAACCGTTACACCACTTGTCAATCACATTGCATTTGGGTGGTGACAGCGTGTTGACATTGTTGTCATTGTGGTAAATGTAGACCCGGCACAACCCTTGGAGAAAGCAGCGCGGCCTTGACGCTGACAAGCTGCCTTGTTTTGGCAATCTTGGTTAAAGCTGATGAATTTGACGACCGACATTTTTTGCTGCCGTGGTGTACTTTCACTCCGGCTGAGATGTGCGCGTATCTCTATGTAGGAAGTGGTAGACTTTCACTCAGGCTGAGATGTGTGTGTGTCTCTGTGTACCGAGTGGTATATAGGCTTTCACGCAGGTTGAGATTTGTGCGTGTCTCTGTGTACGGTTTTGAGACGGTAGTGACAAAAGTGATGCTCAAGGTGTGCAAAATGGGCCACTATAGGGTGATGCCTCCTCTTTTGTGAATCGTACGGTTGGCTGGTGCTGCATCACTGCAAACATGTGCCCAAAGAGGATCATCGTTTGTGCGTGATTTTTGGCCGCGCTGTATCAGGGCGGCCTTGCTGAGTCCTGGTTTCATTGCCGTCTGAGCTGTTCCCAATCTAACCCTCTCCTCCTCCCCCAATGCGGTCTGTTCCCTGGTATTGTTGTGGCGAAGTCCGGCAAGGTCCGTGTGTCACGGAGACACAAGTCCATTCCCGCTGGTAGTTACCGAAGTTTGATGTGTATCGCCCCCTTCCCCCGACATACATATCAAAATCCTGAGACCGGTCTTCTCAGGAAAATCTGCGTGAGTGAGATTTCAGACGACATTCAGAAACTGTCTGTTTCTTGCAGTTTCTTTGTCCACTGCGTAGAAAGTGCAATATCCTTCTCATAGGATAAGTATAAGATAAACACCCGATTACTGAGAACTGAATTGGTTATTTTCAGAACCGAGGTAATCAAGGTGTTAAAACGTGCGATTCCTTCAGTCAACACATCAGAATAGGGCTGACCACACCGCTGCAAATTCACACCTTGGTAAAAAAGATACAACGCGAATTCGCAAACCGCATTTCACACCCGTGTGGCCAAGCTTTGAAGGAATTTCTGTGCTCTGCGACACTTTGTGTTGCCATATTTGTGACGTACCCTTCTCCCTTTTTGAGATGTTTAACAAATGTAATTTGAAGGCGTTTTCCTCACCAGTTGTAACTTTTTCACAGTTTATTTTTACATTGTATTCAGTGGTGCGAAGCGCCGTTTTAATCCTTCTAACAGAGATGGTGCTGGTCTGCTGATATCTGTTAGTCGTGTACTTGCATGTTTCAGGAATAATACATTTTATTCAGAGTACTTTGTGAATGGCTGATGAGTTAACTGACACTTCATGCAACCACCCCCGCACCGCTCGCTCCGAAAGAACAAACTGAAAGGCCAAAAGGAAATGCTTGCTGGCGTTGTGCGACGCGCAAGATTGAAAACAGACTTGGTACTTGAGGAGGGAGATTGACTTGCAGACAGAAAAATCAACGCGCGAGAAAAAATATTCGGTACGGAGACTTGCAGACAGGAAAATGAACGGGAGACAAAACTCGAATGCTTGGTAGCATTGTGTCGCGGGGGTCCTGCCACGGACGGACAACCAGAGTGGACGACATCGCGGCGTGACAAGTAGAGTCGCTCCTTGCAGCAGCAGCAAGGGGCGACTAAAAAGATACGCCACGGAGCTACTTTAGTCCTTTGAAACTTGTCAAAAGCTCGCACCGGTGTCACAGGCCTGAACCGACCTCATCTTGCGTAGACTCCGCTGATACAGAGGGATTCAACCTGGAATCAGTCTTGATTGTGCGAAGTCCATTTCTGGTCTGAGCACCTAGCGGTTACAGCAGGGCGGCCATTTTGTGGTTCAGACAAAAATTGTGTCACGGACCTCCTGTCACACTTGGACCTCCGACCCCCCAAAGTGTCAGAAATGCACCATTTAATTTGGTCGGATGCGGAAACAAGAGACAAAGGGGGGTGGACTTCGCACCGCAGTTGCCTCAGCACTACTACTTCTAGTTGATTCTGTATTGGTTCAGTTCACATCAGGCTTACATTTCTTGTCTTGCGTTTTGCATTGTGTTCCTACCAGACCTACAGGAAAAAGGTGTTTGGGGGGGGGGGCTTGAAAGGGCGACGCTTTCAGGTTGTGTGTCAGGAGATTGTGTCATGTGTCATGTTCACACACTCCAATTGTGCTGACAATGGTTTCGACCCAATGCCAGGTCCAGATTGGTCCTTTTCTGCAGGGACCTGTAGACGAGGCACACTGTTGTGACACCTCTCGATCCTTGCAACTTATGATTGGACAGC
>JAAUYG010004802.1_pt1 | contig 14004 bp, 19 predicted proteins | sample 7278091 | NCBI WGS metagenome assembly JAAUYG01 (sample SAMN14350201, study PRJNA611818) | marine sediment metagenome | isolation source: surface marine sediment (0.6m) | place: French Polynesia: Moorea | collected 2018-08
CCAAAAAATTCCTCTGTTGCAAAGTGTGCTCAGGTTCACACAAGCGTCATAATGAGCAAGGCGCGACACAATGCTACCAAGCATTTCTAGTTTTTTCTTCAAAACATCTTGGTCCAGGTGCTGAAGTAACATTACAACAGGCGGAGATTTCGCAATACATTTCCCAACTTTGATTGTTCAGAAACAAAACGACAACAGCAGCAGTACGCACCAGTCCCTCGGTGAAGATTTCGTGATGTCCGTCATGCGGCAGGTTGAAGACCTGACGAGCCAGCGACTCCGCCACGACCTTGACATTCCTGGCGAGGACGGTCGCGTTCACCGTATCTCTGGAAAAAACAAAACAAAAAAAAACGCATGTTGACATGTTTGTCAATTCACCTCGTGATGAAACGTTGGCAGACCAAATAATCTCATCTATCTTGTCTTGTTTTGCATTCCCAACGTTCCAGATTCAAACATGTCAGGGACTGGTTTCACAAAAGCGAGACAAACATTTCAGCGCTTCGCAGACGTGTCATGCTTTCAAAATATTTCGTCGAAAATGTAACCAGGCATTCCCAACAAGGTTTGTTTAGGAATTTTACCGTGTGTCTTGGATGCTGTGTCTGACTAGAGGTTTGTGCGTGTCGAAGTGAGACAGGGTGAAGGCGGGCAGCCGTCTGATGCTGAAGCGCTCGTGCTCCCAGGCCAGGAAGTCGTCCGCCAGATTGATCTTCTTGTGCACCATGCTGAACTGCAGCTCCGGGTACAACAGGGACGACACCCGCTCCAGGTTCTGCAGATAACGGGTTTTCATGAAAACACAAAAGCGCAAGAAAACGCAGTTTTGGGGGCTTTTTTTTCAAGCACAGCGCGTTTTTTTCACTGGACACTCACAGCGATTTCTTTTTGCAATGTGAAATGCTAAAACGCTGCTTGTGGAAGTACCCTGCCTTGAATCATGTTTCATGTCAGTGCAACTGCTCCCACCAAAGACCACAAGCCTCGTGCGAATTTTCGAAACATGTTCTGACACAAGCGCCCTGTTATGCCGCAGGAAATTGGTTTTTGTTGTGGCTGTACGACTTGCGCTACGGACGTGCGTCGCATATAATTATTACCTTGAGAAGTTTATCACCGGACGAGCCTTCCTTGGGCGGCTTGGACACGTGAAGATGTAGAAAATCAGTGGAGCCCAGAGCGTCCAGACACAACACGTACGACACATCAGCGAGCAGGCTGTTTTCTGAAAGATAACAACATTGGGCGAATGCAGTTCACCCGGTATTCAGCGCAACGGGAAGGTGACACACGAATCACATCCTGGAATTCTTGAAAGTTCCAGGATTGAATCCACTGAAACTATTTCCGCAAGGACTACTGTATCTCCCGGAATTTGGTTCATACTGCAAATTTTTGATTTTGCGTCTGCTTCGAAGAAATTGTTGTTGCCAAGGCAACAGAGAAGCCGAAAATTCAGGGCAGACACACATACATACAACTGTCTCCCAGAGTAAATAACACTTCGTCTAATTCCACCGCAAAATGCAATCTGGCAACCAGGTGCCTGGCACTGGGTATTTACCTGTGGTGTCTAACTGATCCTCTATCCACCGTTTGGTGCCTTGGTAGTTGAACTTGCCGCCTCCAGACAGCAGGAAGAGCAGGTTGTACTTGGCGTGAGATCGTGACGTCATGTAGAGCTTTGAGAAGAGACGTGCGAGCTCCAGAAGAGCCACCACCCCACTGCCGTTGCTGTCTCCTCCGAATGAAAGACTCTGCACAAAACAACACCGCTGTAAAATTACCAGTTTCAATGCACGATCTTGGCACAAAAACGCAATGATGTGCAAAACACATGACGCATTTTTTTTTTTCGGTTTCAATCCAAGTTTCAGTTTTCCATCGCCAGAACACAGGAAAGTCGAATGAGAACCCAAAGATCGGCTTGATGTGTTTTGACCATCAGAGAACATCAATAAACTGGTGTGGTCTGATTTTTATGTGCCAGTGCCTTTCCAACGGCAAAAACTGAGGACATTGAGAAAGGGGCCCAAGTGGGTTACTGCGTTGAACACTTACAGGCGCAATTCCAAAGGCGTCGTAATGAGCCACAATGGCAATTGTCGGCAGTTGCTCTTCAATTCCTTGTCCTGTCAGTTTGCCCTGCAAAAGAAAACAATCGGGATTCTTCTTTCTTCAGGTGCTGCTTTTTGGCCAGGCTGGATGAACGTGGCAGCAAACGGTTGAAAAGCTTTTTGTTGGTTCGACTAATTTGCTTAGCATTTCCAGAATCAAAACTTCAAAAGAAAAGCAGATGTCCTCACCTGAATGTTGACAATTTCAAAGTCGTTGAGAACTTTGGCTTGTGCACCCGACACCACAACTTGAAAACCACTGGCTGATGCTGAGCTCATCATTGCTGCAGGAGAAAAGAAAAGCCAGCTGCAGGAATGAAAGACAGTCACAAGTCGCAATCGTTTCTTCACGGCTTTGCTCATGTGGAAGAACTTGCCGCATCCCCGTCCCTTCCGATTCGTGTTCTGGAAGATTTTACTCTCTTTGTCCACTGGTTATTTCAGGATTACCACGGCCAGTCCCTCCCAAAATCCCAGGATTTTCCAGGATGTGCGGGTACCCTGGGAATTACGAACCTTCGGCGGCGGAGGCGGCGTGGTCGGTGTTGGCTGACGACGCGACGGCGCTGTACATGTCGAGCAGCTCAGGCGTCTCCGGGGAGAAGTACACCGGCACGTGCGTCTCCTCCTGCAGCATCTCCTGCTCCACGTCCAGCAGGTGCTGCAGGGCAACACAAACAGCTGTTGTAACGACTGGTGTATGTCATTCTCAAAGCGTTCTGGGACCCAAAGAATGTGTGACAACTACGCAAGCTGACGTTATTTGCCGGAAAGCAAGTTTAATTTCTGGGCCAACTCACACTGTTGCGACTTTCCAGTGTCCACAATGGTGAAGGAGTTGCGATGCGGAGAGGGTCCTTGCGGAAGGACACAGGCAGGTGAATGCAATACTCTCGCCAACAAGTAAGCTTCGTCAGCGAAAAGGCCGAGCGCCCCCTACCATCACGTGACGCGATCACATGATACTTCCAATAAATACAATGCTGGACCCCCCCCCCCCCCCACAGGCTAGGTATCCCCTCCAGGGGGGTCCACGACGACGACGCAGACGTGACTCCATGCGGCCGTCCCGACTTAGTGGCGCTCGGCCCAAAATGCCCACTTTTGACAGGCCAACAATCGCAAAATGTTGGATGATGAGCGGATGCATTTTCATGCACGGAAACAGGCCACACTCCTATCACTTGCGGTGGCTCGCTTTTTATGCTGCTTCCTGCTTTGTTATGCTACTTTCACCAAACACCCTTTGACCCACCTCTTGTTCTTCTGTCGACAGATGGCCCAAGTTGTTGGGCAGGAGGACCAGTAACCCTCCGGCGCTTTGAGACACAATGTCTCGATACTTTTCGATGGTGAGGTCTTTTAGTTTGGCCAAAACACATCTCCTTGTCACAACTTTAGCGTCGAGAGAGCGAGCCTCCACGTTCACCAAGGCGTTTCTGCTGCCTGCAAAGTGGACACATGATGGCTATTCTTTTTGCTCAAAACGTCTCAATTGCTTCAACGCACGTAGATCGGTCTTTCGTCGCACAGGAACTGTTCGCTGCAAACTCAACAAAACACATGCACGCATAAAATGCGCACAGACGAGGGCTTGAGGGCCTCAGCTGAAACATCTGTAACTGGGTTGTGCACTGCAATAATTTGAGGCAACTTGTATCTGCTTCAACACTGGAGAGGGAGTCAACCCGCACGCACCAACCGCTGGCAACTTGACTGGGTTCATAAAGCCGTATCTGTGGGGACCAAGCTCCACATCAGCTCTGAAAGTATATTTTGCGATGCTTGTCTATTCCGTTTGCATCTCTAGATTTTCAGCTCTGGTCTTTAGCCTCACTCCATAAAAGCATAAAGAGTCCAGAAATACTTTAAACTTCAAGCATGAAGCAACGCTTACCATAACTGGATCCTTGCAAATCGTAATGCTGCATCCGAAAGACAGCAAATTCCTGAGCAGCAAGAGCAGGGGCCGGGGAAATGATGATCAAAATAGGTACAAAAAATAGGAAGGACAGTGGAAAACTGCTGCGAAACATTTCCACAACCTCCCCCGCTTCTTCAAACCACATTGTGGTGACTTGGAACTTGACCTATCCACCTAAATCAATCAAAATTTCTTCGACTTTCAGGAAATGCGCACATTGAGCGATAATAGAGGTTAGCTGTGGCCTTGACATTTGGGAGAAAAACGAGGCTGAGTATTCACGCCATCTGGTCTCCTTATCACAGTTCCCGCCGAGAGAGAGAGAGAGAGAGAGAGAGAGAGAGAGAGAGAGAGTTATGGAATGACCAATAAGTGAAAGGGGACGGGGGTGGTGGCACATTGAAAGGTGCTCGTCCTTTATCCTTCGCACACACGTGATTCACAGAAATGGCAGAAATGGAAGAAGGAACTTCTTCATGGTGGCAAAAAAAACCGGATCAATGCTTTGCTGTGCTGTTTTTAGGCCGAGCGCGACGAAGTCGGGACGGCCTTATGAAGTCATGTCTGCATCATCGTCATTGGTGTGCATATGATACGATCAGGGTGGGCGCTCGGCGTAACTGGCGACGTACTTTTGATTTTCTCAATTGCATGACTCATAACCCAAGACGTTTTTTTCTTTGCGAAATTCGTCCCTGCAGAAATTGACAAAGCTTAATAATTGATGGATCAAGAGATCCAGCCAGAACAAAGTATGGAACACACACACACGCACGAACTACAATAAAAAAAAATGTGTTGTGACACAGAACACCTCGAGTTAAATTTCACAAATGCATTAAAGGATTTCAGGTGGGCCCAAGATGTGAGTTGTCCTTGGTTGGATTGTAAGGTTTTAACTTTTGGATGTCTCACTTAACAAGAAAGAGCCACCGATTGTTTCTTTCCGCATGAAAGTTACTTTTCAGCGGAACCTGGACACATAGCCTGGAGAGCACAATTTTTGGATGAGAGTCCGCTGTTTAGGCTTCTTGCCACAAAAAATAGCAAGATCGGAACAAAAAACATGAGGGCTTCTGGTGTTGAGACTTGTGTTAAACAACACATTACCATCACTTGATAGAGACGAGCTTTGCAAAGCATGAGACTATTAACAGGGGACGATTAAAAAGCAAACATGGGTGGCAAAATGAAATTATTATGCATGTCACTTTGCGCCATCAAATGACAAAGGAGGCATTGTCTGAACCCGGTGAGTTTTCCCCGTGGAATGGGAGAAGTCACACATTCACGTTTACACGCCTCTTGTGGAGTACTGTACAGTTTTTGAGTTGGAGTCACAAACAGAAAATTTCTTTGGAATATTTTCTGCAATTGGAAATAGCCGTGCAGGAAGAGCTGAGAACTTCACCCAGGTAAATTGGAAAATTTGTGGTGCAAAAACTCCACATGTTCACAAAAATGAAACAAAATGCAAACCAAAGAAGAACTTTTTCAAAAAACATCCTGATTTCAGTTTGCTTTGATCTGGTAAAAACATTTTCAAACTATTCCAAATGACGATTCTGTAGAAAAGGAATGTTTGCTCATGAGTTGTTTTGCTCAGCTTATGAAGTGAATGCTAAATTTAAAACATCGGATTGAAATTGAATTCTCATTGAGGAACAAATTCAATCGAATCTTGGTTTTCGTTCAAATCAATCGTTGTAGATCAAATCAATCGTCGAATGAATTCGCCTAGGGTCTGGACCTTTTTGGAGACTTGCACTTCAACATACTGTTTCTTCATTTCAGAAGAAGAACGCTGGAGGCAAAAACAGAAATTTGCCCTTCATTAAATAACAAAGCAAAAGAACCACAATGAAGAGAAGTCACTTTGTTCCAGTGTTGCTCACTTTGTGCGGAATTACGTACGTTCAGAGTTTTCCGAACGGCGCTCCAAAGGTGGCGTGCGAAACCATGTATCCTCTGCATGGCGTCAGAGCTCAACAGGGCAGCTCGCCCTACACTGTGGAAATAATGGATTCAGTCACAACATACACCTATGGCACTCCAGTCAAAGGTAGGACATGTTTTCGTTCCCCCCGACAACAATTGCATTTTGCTGAGATGAAGGAAAGCAAGCTCAAAACGGACCTCAATTCCAGAAACTGTTGACATTTACAAACCTGTGGCGCAAATGGCCAAACACAGGCTCCGAAAACAAGCAACAGGAAATGCGAGAATTGGCCCATGTCTTCTTCCGCCCAAATAGAACCACCAGGACCTGTTCTGTTCACCAGCTTCGTTCTGACTCGCTGAGCACTGCATGACCCTATTCCCACGCCATTTCGAATTTGGATATGAATTGATCCCAATCTCACCCTGTTCCAACCCTCGCGATAGTTTGGCGAATTGGAGGAACATTTAGTTTGGCCGGGGTAAAAAAAGTCACCACGGGATTGGAATTGGCGCGGTATTAGTTGTTCACAAATCTACAAGTGTTATTTGCAGCAAAAATTGAATTCAATTCATATCCATTAGCATTGTGGGCAACAGGCCTGTATTCAATGAGTGAGCAAAAAAATGACAGCAACATTTCCCACGACTTGTAAGAGGCACTTTTTGCACGCTTTCATCCAAAGATTGGCAAGGAGACCATCGCACGGTGTGCCAAAAATGCCAGTCCATCCCTTGCGGTGTCACATAAAGAGGAGACAAAACACCCAAGAATTTACCAGAAGAGGTTTCCACAAATTAGCCCCCAGCTGGGCAAATGTATTGTGTCAAAATCCCGAGTCTTAAGAAACTCAGAATAATTTGCCAACAATGGGTGTCTACCTGCAACAGAATCAGTTGGTGAATCGAAGGATTCAATCCATGCACCCCAATTCCCCAGAACCAGTCAAAATGAACTTTTTGCGGAAAAACGGTCTTCACTGGGCAAAGTTTCACAGTCCAGACTCTGCTGTGAAGTTCTGTTGCTTGTTCTCAATCAGATTCACTCACATCATTGGACAGAAGGAAAACCCCTGATGTGCCCTTTCACCTGCCTCATCAAAACAGGCTCACACAGAAATGTACTTCCGAATGTTGGTGGGTGTCGAATGTTTCGACATCTCCAATTCTGGTCGGACACAGAGGAAGCGACGCGTCTTTTTCTGCGTGTTTACCAAAGCGATTATGACCATGAGTACGTTATGTCAGCCATAAGCACAAAAGACAGTTGAGAGACTCTTGGTTTTGAGTGCATGGATGGCATCTAAACACCTTTCTGGAAATGCATTGCAGTTGGAAAAATCAAAACAGAACAGAGGCTTCACCCCAACCAACCCCAAAAAACAACATTTGATGGAACGAAAACTTCTTTGGATTTGGGTTCCCCAGTATGGTCCACCCACCCTGCACCGCTGTGAAGTTGGACCGAATGCTTTCCTTTGACAGTTGATTTGCCATCGTGGATCACTCTGGTGTTATATGATCACATTGGTTTGTCAAACTTGCTCTTGTGTGGATCTACCTGTCTTCATTTCCTCTTTCAGTTCGCATAACTGGAAAGGGATACAAGGGACTCTTTCTTCAGGCGCGATTGGCCCTGGACGGAATGACTCGGGTTGGATATTGGAGCTACCCTCCCCCCAACACCATGGTAAGAAAGGCTGTGTTGGTCACGTTCAGAAAAGTTGCTCTGGCAAAGCCATGACAATCTGACGCAAAAGAGGAACAAGCGAAACTTGACTGCGACCAACTTTATCTGATCTCCAATGGCGAGAAAAATGAGTCCAAATGTCGTTCAGTGTTTACTCTTCCATAAGGAGAGTCATCTGTGTTGAAGCGAGACAGATCCGCATCACTTGTAAGTGCTTTGCTTGCTCCTTTCCAACCACACTGGAAGATTCTTCTGATGAAATTTGTTGTCGGCTTTGGCAAACAAAGGCAGAATAAATGAGGATGTCCAAAACAAGAAATCTTTTAGACCTCATTTTCATTTTCAATGCAATAAAGAGATGGGAGATTTGTTTTGGTGCGGTGACAATGCATCAGTTGGTTAATTCGGGACTTGCTGATGGTTTCTTTGACAGACTGTTCCTTGCGCAGCAAATGACGATGCCACAACGCACTCAAACAACTACACCAAGGATTCCACACTGGAGTACACCTGGCAACCAACAGCCAATGTGGACTTGGGCGAAGTGAAGTTCTAGTAAGTCTTCAAACACTGTGTCAAAAACACAGCTGGAGCAGAATAAGGAGGGATGAAGAAACACATTTTTCATGGACTGCAGTCATGGCTTTTGCCAATTGTGGATCTCTCAGCTTGGTCTGCAAGTTTTAGTCACAAAACTCATCTTTTTTGTTGCCTTCCTTTCTGAACTCAGATCAGGGACCCCAGTCAGAAAGTCAGCCCAGGATAATGTCTGGTGGAGGGACCAACCCAAATGCCACTTTTGTGGTTTCAGAAATCTGTTGACCTTTGTATATATGAGAGCAGAAAGAGGCGTGACTCCTCCACAGCCTTTGACCTTCAACACTTGTGTCTTTCAGTGCAACTATCGTGGATCAAAGAGACACATTCTACGTCAAAGTGCCTTCGAATTCGCTCAGATTTAAGGCAGCCGAAACCCAAAGACAAGGTTGGTGACACACAGAAACGCATTTCAATCCTCAGTTCTGAATGATACGGACGGTGCGTGTGAGTATATTTCTTTGAAGAAACAGATTCTTTGGAATGAGAGTAGCCATGGTGTCAGTTCCACAACTTCAGAGATTCAAGAATGTCAAAAAATTCTTTGCTGTGAAGGCTTTTGAAGGTGACTAACAGTTCGTTTCATTTTGAGTCACCTGGTGTCATGCTTTTGTGGTGTACGACCAGAACAAGGGTTCCAATGTCAGGAGACGCCATTCTTGTCTGTTTGCGCATTGTACAAATGGGATCCCTTTTCAAAACTGACATCTGAACCATTGAGGGGAACAAACGTGACTTGGACCGTTTTAGGCGACATGATTGTTGACTGTTTTGAAGCTTTTTGCGCACTTTTTTTGGATTGTGTGTGATGAAGTTGGTGCTATGCGAGAGAAATGTGACAAGTTGGGAGGAAACCCAGCCTCTTAGAGCCAAATTGCTAAATTTTTCTTCTCCAGAAATCTTCCCGTAGGGCATATTACTGCTGTCAAATGCCAGGAGACAGCTTCTTTTTCACTAATTTCTCCTCTTTGTTTGGGAAATTCTTTAAAAAAATTTGCAGAAAGAAGGGACACACGAGCATCGAAAGTTGATTTTGTTGAGCATTGTCCAACTCTTTGTTCAATCAAGTTTCAAGCAAAACCATCAAGAGGTTTGGACGTGGGAATCTGTGGGAGAGCGCAGGAGGAGGCGGGACCTTGTGGGCAACCACTGCCTTGTCAGTGGGCCAGGTTTCTTTTGTGTATGACAGACGATATACCTGGTGGGATATTTTGAAAACCAATGTTGGGTTATCAGCGCAACAAGAACTTGGAACCTAAACTGGGATTCAGGATTCCACGCAACGAATTCAACAAATCGCAACCAAATTTCCTTTGCCAGTATCTACTTGACTTTCATGTTGTTGGATGGAATGTTAAAAACTTACATGTGTCACAAAAACATGTGTTTCACACACAGGTAAACACTTCAGACGCCCTCTCCAAATTCCAACAAAGACAGCAAAAAGCTCGCATCTCGTGTCTCAGTCAACATTTAGCAGAGAGCTATAGATGTACAGAAATTGGTTCTCAGACCGAAAAGGAAAGAGGGACGTAGGAGGCAAATTGTGACCAAGACAAATGTGTGTAATCTGTACACACAAAAACCATGCCTGAAAAGCTATTTTAGAAGCACGGACGAGAAACAAACATGGACATGAAAATATGTGCCAAGTGAAAAGGGATTTGTTTGTGCTCTCATTCTCAATGGAAGAAAAAAAGAAACAAACAGCAAAGTCTAGGCTTAAACAAGTCTGTCCTTCACTCCCTGAAAGGTGCTGGGCCAACAAGAAAGAGGTCATACTGCGCCCATCAAAACAAAATTAGCGAAAGTTGACGCAGCAAGAACAGCAAATAGAATTCCCAAATGGGTGCGGGTTTGGGGGCTTTTGACCGAATCGGGACCGCACATGCAGCAAGACAGTCTCCATGCAAGAAAGCATCTGACAGTGAGACAGAGACAACTCTCCCTGTGGGTGTGGTCAGGCCTAGTGAAGTTTGAAAGTGATGTTTGAATCTTTGTAAGTGCACTTGAACGAAATTCACAACGATCGTGGGGACTGTGTGTGGGAAAACACCTGTCTCTGCCTGCCTGTGATCTCTATGATTCTCTCTCTCTCTCTCTCTCTTTCAGTGGACTGCACCAAAGGCCAAAAGTACGACCTGCGATTGTTTCGGTGCGTCGAATGTCAACCAGGTACATATCAGCCCATCCCTGGCCAGGTAAGGTGGAAGGATGTTCCTCCTCAAAGTTTCAATCTGGTAACTGTTGGACCCTGTTTCCAGACTGCATGGAAACAAAAAGAAACTGCACTTTTGTTCCCGCAGGCAACCTGTCTGACGTGTGCTCGGGGACACTATCAGGCGGAGTCGGGTCAGGATTCGTGCGTCAAGTGCGCGGCGGGAACGGCTTCCGCGGTGCTGGGCGCCAGGTCGCCGGCTGTGTGCGTGCCGTGCCCCGCCGGCACGTACGGAGACGTGGAGGGACTGGCGCAATGCTACGAGTGCCAGAACGGGCACTACCAGAGCGCAACGGGTGAGCGCATTTCATGTCTTTTCATTTAGCCACCGTGGAGCTCCGATGTTGTGAGATACAAAAAAGTTTCGTCTGAAAATTTTCCACGTTCCCTGTGGGTAAGGAGATCTTTTTGTACCAGAATGACAGAAAATGTGTATTTAAAACTTCTTTTGAGGGACAGAAGAAAGAAATGCATGAACTTAATGCAGATCTCTTATCCAGGCCAAGTCGAATGCATTCCTTGTGGCAAGGGAACCTACCAGCCGCTGCAGGGAGACACACGATGCTTGCCTTGTCCAGCGGGGCAGTACCAGAATGCAGAAGGTGGCACTAGGTGTCTGACCTGCGAGCCAGGCACCTTCAGTCCACCCCACAGTGACCCGGTGGGAGCTGCAACCTGCACAAAATGTCCTCAAGGCTCCTACTCCAACTCACAGGGAAACACCCAGTGCATGCCGTGCACCATAGGCTATTTCCAGGACCAGGAAGGCAACTCACAGTGCAGGTCCTGCACCAGGGGAAAATACCAGGACGAGATTGGGCAAGCAGAATGCAAGTTATGTCGCCGAGGCTTCTATCAGAACCAAGAAGCAATGACTTCCTGCATTTCCTGCGGACAAGGCTCATTCACTTCAGAGGTAAGCCACCACCATCCAGTCTCTCTGTGCTCAACATTTGTGAAAACGAATACAAACGTATAACGCGAGATATCCCAGGTGGCGATGCTTCCCAAGAATTCATGAAATCCCTGACAGCAGTGTGTCAATGGTGGTGTTTGTTGACCAGAAAACAACAAAATTTTTCAGAAAAAGTGTCATAAACCTGTGACTGACTGAAGCAAAACTCCACAGCGAGATTCTTGTTGTCGTTTCAAACGAGAGAAAGTCAATTTGTCCCAAATGGAGCTTATCATGTGGCAATTACGGAAGAAAAGTTGTTAAGGATGCGGCTCAAAGCAGTGTATATTCCTCTGTGACTAGCTGAGACAAAAGAGAAAGCTCGGGTGAGAGAAGCAGCTTAATGGGAAGGAGTTCTGTCTTGGCAAGCAGATTAGAAAGTGCGTTCTCACGGTCATGTTGTACGTGTTAGCGCATACTGGCGCTGTGGTGGAGAATTCTGACGTTCAAGAAGAGTTGAGTGTTTTTTCGGCCGGGTCGCGAGTTTGGGCCATTGTATTCTCCAGGATTTTTGGCAGAGGTTTTGGTGTTCAAACACCCACAAAAAGCAGCAGCATTGGTGAATTAAATACCTGCTTGAAGAAGACCAAACCAAGCTTGGAACACAAGGACAATTTTGGCATTGTAGGAAAAAACAGCCCAATCAGCCGTTGCTTCGAGACATGTTTTGTGAGAAAAATGGAAACAAATGGAAATTAAATTTCCCATTGGAACTGATGCCTCTGGCTTCATTTGGCAACACGACACGAAGTTGTTCTCAGTGATGTTGCCTGGCACATCTTTTTTGCGATTCTGCTTGATCAGAATGTCAGTATGTCACCACCAGCGTGGAGAATATCCTGTGCTTATTCAAATGCTTGTCTCTCCTCTGGGCTGATTCCTCAGATGCATTCTGTGCCATGTCCTGGGGAATTACAAAAGTTGCAAAGGATTCTCTTCATGTCTTGGAACACTTTCTACCACACAAGGAAGACGCATTGCTGCTGATGTTAGAGGGATGATATTCATCTGGGAAGGGAAACAGAGTGAAAACTGAAGACTATCTGGCCGGAGAGAAGATCTAATTGAGTGATTCGTGCAGCACATTGGTTTCCCAATGCCTTGAGCATGCAGTGAAAATTCATCAATCTCTGTACGTGTTCAGAAGAAAACCTGTGGTTCTGAAATGTCTGTCTTTGTGAATGCAAATTTGACAAACTTTCTCAAAACAAGAAAGCTGTTCTTTTCTCACTTTCTGTTCGACCTCACCGCTGCAGAAGTCAGTTTTTGGAATCCAAAATGTAAAAAATCCTTGTGAGGAATTGATGTGTCTCTTTGTTTGCAGGAAGGGCAGGGAGAGTGCAGCAGATGCGCTGCGGGAAGCTACACGGAGGAAGTGCAGGCGTCACAGTGCAAACCCTGCCCTGTGAAGACGTACCAGGACGAGCTGGGAGCCACCGCCTGCAAACCTTGTGACCTCGTCACCATCGAAGGAGCTCACGCTTGCGAAGGTCTGTTTTCCTTCAGTTTTCCTGGAATACACTTGATTCCAGTTAGATGTCACAAAAACATCCTGCCGTTTTTGGTGTAAATCAACTAGATTCCTTCAAGCCAAATAGAAAGCCCCATCAAATGTCTGGGAAATTTCATCTCCGCCTGTTGTCTCTGGAAAAATTATTTCACACAGAAAAGAAATTCCCCTTTCAGTCGCGCTGGAAATCTGAATCCATGAAAGCATAAAGAACTTCCAGCGGTTGGTGATTGATTGGGAAAAAATAATTGGCGCTGAACTCTTGCGACAACTTGTGTGACATGCCACTGGAAACCTTTCAGTCAAGACATCATTTTCCCATTTCAGAGACGCTACTGTGCAAAGCTGGTCAGTTCTACGATGACGTGACAGACAGTTGTAAGCAATGTTCAGCTGGTCAGTACCAGGACGAACAGCAACAGGGAGCCTGCAAGCCCTGTCCTGCAGGCCAGTTCCAGCAGGAGACCGGGGGTGTGTCCTGCAGCCCGTGTGAGAAGGGTTATTACTCCGCAGAAGGCGCGGAGAGTTGTACCCCGTGTCCTGGAGGAACCTACGCCAGTGGTACTGGGATAGGGGAGGCCTCGTGCTTACCCTGCGAAGCCGGGTTCTACAACGGGCAAACCGGACAGTCTGGGTGTAAGGAGTGTCCCCGGGGCTCTGTCTCCTCCTCCACGGGGAACACCCAGTGCGAGCCGTGCCGACCCGGAGAGTACCAGGCCGACGTGGGGCAGACTGAGTGCTTCATGTGTCCCGCTGGCACCTATACTGCATCACCTGGGACGACCAACTGCGAACTGTGCCCGTTTGATACCTACCAACCCAACGAGGGGACGACCTCTTGCATCAGATGTGCCTCTGGACAAGAACAACCCGTCAGGGGGAAGGCTTCCTGTCTGACTTGCAAGGAGGGCGCCCAATGCGGAAGTGAGTTTGTTTCCTCAGTGAATTGCATTTGGTCAAGCACAAACACACACCCTGCACACACAAGCGCGCGAGGAACGATGAATGAGTCTGATTTCGTTTTTCTGTGGTATTTACAGCGAAGGTGACCA
>JAAUYG010117597.1_pt1 | contig 14004 bp, 12 predicted proteins | sample 7278091 | NCBI WGS metagenome assembly JAAUYG01 (sample SAMN14350201, study PRJNA611818) | marine sediment metagenome | isolation source: surface marine sediment (0.6m) | place: French Polynesia: Moorea | collected 2018-08
CCTCTCTATCTTTCTTTTTGTTGCTTTCTTTGTGTGTGGGTGGGGGGGGGGGGCGCCCCCCCCCTCTGAACTGGGAGGTGCTACTCAGACATCGATTGGAAGAAATGAACAGTGATGTTCTGAGAAAATTTAATTATTACATCGTTAAACTGATAACCCCACCTAGTTTTATCCAATGCCAAGGTAGGAAGAAGATGAAGAAAGAACACGAAATATTTACTCTAAAGCAACTGAAGAACCACTTGACAAAGGTGTAGCCTTCGTATCAGGTTAGCAAAGGTTCTGGTTCCACTGTCACTTTCAGACCCTTTTACCGTATTTATGGGTATTATTATACCTCTTTATGTGCATTATAAATTATAAAATTGCCCAATTTATTTTGTTACCACAGTTTAAACTTCACATCAGAATAAATAAATCACAATAAATACATGTAATTTTGTTACATATGCTATATTGATTGATTTAATTGATAATTTATTTCTCATTTTCATGTAAGTATTGACATTGTCAAACAGAATTATTACCATTTTACATTAAACATGAAAATGACGGTAGTCCAGACAGCCTTAAGCTATCAAGCTGGACACCTTGAAAAAAAATAATAAAAAAATACAGTCATGCTCAGTTAACAGAAATATACATCGAGATCCCTAAATTGTATTGGTTGTATTAGTTACCAGCTAATGAGTTGGATGGAATTTCTAGTAATATGTCTAATAATTTGACAACAGTATCATCTTAACTGCATTTTTAAAAGCTTTCTCTGTTCTGATATTCCTAACATCTTTTGGTAATTGATTGTATGCAAATCGCAAGATGATCCTTACATCGTGCAGACATTGCAAGAGTGCAGCACATACATCGTAAAAAATATCGCGTAAGGCCCTGACACGATATTGGCAGCACTCGTACATACGTCGTGCGCTTTTACCGGACTTTGCCGCTCCATGATGGTCACTAAAATCTTGCAGGCATCGCACAGACATTGTAAGATGCCTGCACCAGGCTGGCACTATACCCGCACGAGGTCACCTCTCCACCCGCCAACCCTCCGAAGCCTGCGATTTCAAAAAAATGTTTAACTCCGCGCTAGACTGTCTGCGGTCACCGCAGGAGCAGCAATTATCACAGCTGCCGCCTTGCCGGCCCGGTAGAATTGCACGACCATCGCAAGAAATTGAGGGCAAATCCGCTGCAGAGGAGTTGCAGAAGCATCGTAGGCCATTTGTGACCTAGGCATAACCCGCAACGTTAGGGGAATCCCAAGTGAACATTTCTACTTTTACCTTTTTGTGCACAGTGTTTTAGTCTTAAAGTAGCTGGATTCTAATTAATGCCATTTACTTTTTTCCAGTTTTCAATTGTAGAAAATGCCGTCACGTATACCTGTCTTACAACCCCGCACTGATCAGCAGAGGCAGACTGATCGAACGGCTTCTGCCCCAACCAAACTCGAGCGTCTGCGTGAGCAGTACCAAGCCATGATTCAGAGGGAGCGAGAGCAGAAAATTCAACAGCTGCCGGCAGGACTGCAGCCTCGTTCCAGTTCTTGGAGTGTTACAGAGCCGAAAGAGCAGCAGCCAGAAAACAACACCTATGTAAAGCCCCAGGTTAAAGGTGTAGTTCGCGATCTGTTCCGCGAACGTCGTGACATGAACAGGAATGGCGCCAACCCAGCTTACATGAACAATATAGAGTCCCACTACAAGCAACTTCGAGCCCAGCGGCAGGGATCAAATTCTGATGTGGCTAATGGATGGACACAGTCTGCTGGCCGGCCCCCACGCCCCACTGGACCTCAGTATGAAAAACATGCTGCTGGACGTGACAAAGGAACCCCATTAGCACCTCTGGATCGTCAGGCAAGCAATGCATCCAGTGCCATGCGCACACCTAAGCCGCCATCACGAGAAGCAAAACCAAACATGGTTAGGCCGTATCACAGGAGAAACTCACAGGAGAGTCCTGCACCACTTGACAATTACAAGATGACCAACCCTAAAGCCAGAAAACCTTGGAACACCACAGGACTGTCATCTACTCAGCCTAAATCCAGGATTCCAAGCATTGCTACTGATCCACAAGCGGATCATCCAGCTTTCAGAACAGGACAGCAGACCACCATTCCGGTACGTGAGAAGCAGATCCAGAAAAGACCCCGGCAAAAGGATTCAGGGTTCGATGACATAAATAACAACAAAACGGAGAAGCTCTCAGATTTCAGGAAATGGCAAATTCAGCAGGATCAGATTAGAAAGGAAAGACTTGAAAGGCTCCAGAATCGCATCCAGGCTGATGATGATTCTGCTGCTGGCATCACGCAAAATGGAAATGATCGTGGGTCTTTCAAACATCCAACCCATCAGATCGTGCCGGGTCAAAAGGCAGGAAAGAGCAGAATGCCTGTGGAAGCACAGAGAGCACATCCTCCAAGGAAAACAAGCCCCTCACCTAGTCCTGAAGATGATGAAGCAATCGAAGTAGAAAAGGTAAAGAAGCTAAGAGAGAAGCGTCGCCAAGCACGACCCATAAGTCACCTAGCCCATGGCCAGAGACCACCCCGTCCTCCTTCTAAAACAACCCCCCAGCCTGACAGCCCTGCAGACACTGATGATGAAGGCATAGAGGCAGAAAAGACAAGGAGGCTGAAAGAGAAGCATGATCAACTTCAGCGTCTGTTGCTACAGAAACAACAGGAGCTCGAGGAGCTCCAACGTACCAGGATGGAATCAGAGCAGGCAGAGGTTAGACAACGGACTTCCACACAGAGCCTAATTTTGTATAACACAATTTGTATACTACCGGTAACCCATGTACACTTAATTGCTTGAATACTTGTGTGATAATATTTTACATTCAGTAGTGGTACGGCAGTTAAAGATTTGAATTCAAACAAGTATGAAGCTGATTTGATGGCATGCAGTTCTTGACAGTTTACAAACGGGCTGATGTTAAATTTTGTATTATACTCATTGCTGCATAACGCATGTGGTAAATCGTCGGGTTTTTTTTTCAGGAGATGCCAAAACAACAGCTCCAAACTAGGCAGTCCCCTGTAACCAAACCTCAACGTTCTGATGTACACGGCTCTCAGAGAAAGCGTTATCATGAGCTGCATGAAGAATATTCTAGTAATGACAGCAGCGATGAAAATTCTGGGCCTGAACGAACCCCAACACCTCCAAAATCAAAACCACCACCACCTCGCAATGCAGGAAGGCAGAGTCGCTCGTCACGACCTCCATCTGGAAAGAAGCCAGTGCAAGATGTGCAGAGACGACAGGAAGTGGCTGAGATGAGGGCAATAACTCCAAATAACAGTAACACGGCATTTTATCTGGAGATGGCAAACACAGAGGAAGCAACAGATGTAAGTGCAGGCATAGCACTCCAAGAATGCCACACCTGCGGTCGGAAGTTTGCCCCTGACCGACTGGCCAAGCATTACAAGGTCTGCAAGAAAGCTTCGTCGAAAAAGCGGAAGGTCTTTGATCCTGTTAAGATGCGCAACAAAGGCACCGAGAATGAGAACTATGTGATGAACCAACCGCCAAAGAAAAATGCACAGCCTACAAAAAAAGTACGAGAAATGCATGTGTACAGTTTAAATCAGAGGTGCTCGATATACATGCATGTATTCATTTATCGTTGCTAAAAGCCAAGCATAACATTTCCCATAGTTCAAGAAAATTTGTAATGGGTAATAATTTGGTGGAAAAGTTGCAACATTAAATTCAGTAAAACTTGCTGCATTAGTATTAGGGCTTAGTAGGTAGCCATTAGCCATAGGCTAAAGCCACCCTCATTTGGCTAAAGTAAATCCCATATGCTAACCCAAAACTGCAAAGACCATTTAGTAGTCTAGCACTAACCCAGACTTGTAGACCCACATTTGAATTTGCATTCTGTATGCATTTTGTTAATGAACTCTGGCCTAAAAATGTCAGAAAATGCAACTACCACTTATAAATGCGTTGTGTGAAGGGACTAAAGTTGCTACTATAGTCATGGAATTTTTTGTTGGTGCAAAGTAACTGAGAATCTGTCAATTCTCTCTTTTTCAGAAGAAGCCGAACAACTGGAAAGCTCAGCATGAAAACTTCATCCAGTCAATCCGTTACGCTAAACAAGTGGCTGCAGTCGAATCACAAGGTGGTAACGTGAACGAGCTCCCCCCGCCCCCACCTACTCAGAACCCAGACTACGAACAATGCCCCCACTGCCAACGCCGCTTCAATGCCGCAGCAGCTGAGAGACACATTCCCAGATGTCAGAAACTCAAGACGAAACCACCGCCCCAGCCTCGGGGCAGACGCTATTGATACATAGTAAAGAACTAAAAAGAACAAAGTACGCTTCTCTATGTGTCCGTGATGAATTGAGCCTATTTTGCAAGAGAATCGTCATGCAATGACTTGCCAGAGCAAATGATGCTATTTTAAATCGGTATTCTAACATGGATGCTGCATGTGTTCACATGAAACTCTGTGAATTGCACTATGTTATCAAACCATGTTGTACCTTATTATATTGCCTTTCAATTTGTGTGATGCGCTACTTGTGATCTATAATCTGTACTTGACCATGTTGTGAACTCATGCAAAACTATCATCATTAATGTGATATATATTGTGATACACTTGTTGAATTTTGTTATGTATGTCGTGATACATGTACATCACTTGTATTTATATGTGATATGGGCCTGTGATGTAAAAAAATCTGCACTTGAATTTTCTGAACGTACGTTCTTCTTGTACATTCTCTACATGTTTTATTGGCTAGCAGAGCAATATATACTCATATATATACCATACTTAATTCTCATTCTTTTTCTGTGACTTTTTATCTTTTACGCATTTATGGTATGGAAATATTTATAAACATATATATGTACAACGTAGGTAGAACCCGTAAAGTAAGATGGTGGGTGAGGCGAATTCTGACTTAGCGACCTGGTAATGCCAATGAGACCACATATAGTTTTCATGTTCTCTTGCTCTTAACTTATTTTAGAGATATCCTTGTTAATACTGTTACGTGTTAAAAGTGCTTTTTGCCCACCCTTGTTACTACGAATTTAACTATACGTATGCCACTCACGACGCAATTTCAATGCCAGCAATTACCATAGTTGTAATTGTATTGTTTGCGCACAGGATTTTTGTTCAAATGCAATTGGATCTTGTTGGGCCGTGATGTAGATCATACCAAATGATTAAATAAAACATCATTAAGTAAAAGGCATTTTGTTCCTTCTTGATAAAGCTTTAATTTTGTTGAAATAAAACTGCTGCTTGTATAGATGGGCCTATGGTAGTGCTTAATTTCTGACTGTGCACAATTACATATTTGGGAAGGTTTGGCACAAAATAAACTGCTGCACTAGCTGGTACGCCAGATAGCAAGATATGTTGCCTGAAATGTAGTTTATAGCCTACATTTCCATAGACGATACAAAGACTGGATGTATCTATTGCAAACAAATTCAAAGCATTTTTTTTCATAGTTTTTATTCAGTTGCTTGTATTTAAATAAAAGGAACAACATTGGTTGCCTATTCCAAGGGGCACATGGTGCCTAAGTAACAAAGTGCTATTCAGGCAACCACAATCGGTTACGGAGTCCATCGTAATGCCACAATAATGTCCCTAAGACAGCAAACCTAGACACTATTACCCAGCAAGTCATAATGAAATCAACTATGTTCAATACATTAAAGCAACACAAATTTTTTTTTAAAGATTTTCGTGCATTGGATGTGCCCCCCACTATCTTCTGGACAAATATCATGTGTCAAACTAGATCATGTAGATCATCAACAAAAAGTCTTGTCCCAACTAAAACCACATATCTACTGTTCAAAAATATGAGGTATGTTGAACGAGGATCAGCAGTACTACAAGATGCAATAGCAGGCAGCAGAGAACAGGATAAAACCAAAAGCAGAACTGGCGGCCCTGGCAGACAGTAGTTGTCAGTGTTGATTGGGACTGGGGCATTTACCACAGGAATGTCGGACCCGTAGAGCAGTTGAGTGTGTGCCATGGAGACCTTGCACAGCATGGGCTTCGAGCAAGAGAACATTGCTAGAAACTTTGACTACAGCGGTCTCTGTACTTTAATAGGTGGTCACTGGTCACCCATTAAATCTTCTATTGCATGTCGTTTTAAAATAAAAGGTTTAATGCTACAGAAAAATGCACTTTGGGATGAAATTAAGAGGTCTTATAATCAAAGTGACATTAATATATATATATTAGGGTTATCAAATAGAGATCACTGTATTTTCTAGAGTTTGGTCTGAAGCCAAAATATATGTGCATATAAAGCTTTGCAAACTTAACGCTGTAGGCATCTTCAGTCCCAATCATTTACCATAAAGCTGGGCAGGAATTTTATGGGCATTGACAAAGTGAAACTGGGCTTTTGTACGGCAAATTGGCAAAAAAATTGCTGAGAACATGGGAATTTGCATGGTACATAGCCCCCCCCCCCCTCCCCCATCAAAAAAAACATATTTGACAGATGACAGACTTACACCTACCCACCCACCCACCTTGAAAAAAGGGAAATTTTTGGTGCAATGAATAGCAAGTAACAATAAGGTATAGGCTATCACCAACTCGCTATGGCAGTGCTAGTTAACATATATGTATGCACAATACTGTCCCAATGCCAGACAGATACAAGGGGAATGAGAACGATTGCGCTATTAAACTTATATGAAATGTTTAAGGCACAAATAAAAAAACTCAGAAAAGTTCACAAGCAGTACACAGCAGACACGCATAAGATAGATTTCCAAGCATCTACGATATATATGAAAGACTAGTTGACGCATTTTTTGTGCCCAATTTCATGATACTAGGTGCGACATTAATAATCATGAACGAGTGGAATACTTCATGCACTGGAGAATAATCGCTTTCATTCCCATACAATCAGTCAACCCAGTGAACATAAAGAGTATTAGTAGCATGCTTCTACAGCAGGAAAGCGCAGCACTGACAACAGTAAAGATTTCATGTACATGTACACGAAGAACAAAGCATGGATAAGAGGCCACTGCATCTGCCTTGGACCTGGCTTTGCAAATCAATGTGCACGAGTCAACCCTGCAAATTAGGCTGCCCTTCCCTCCCCCCTCCCCAATTAAATATAATTTTCACCACACAACTTTCCTATCAGAGGTAGTAACAGTAGCATTCTACATAGCCATGTCGCTGCTATGGCACTCACTGAAGCAGTAAACAAGTATACTAGCGAGACGCTAAATAACCGAACTCAACAACCACATTTTCACTTGTTTTAATGCCCTGCTCAACTTCCATCAATTTTCCTATGGCCTAATCATGTCATACCTACCACACAACTTGCTCGTTCAAAGTGTTGTACAAATGTACTTTCACGCCGAAGGACACGCCCATTTCGGCGACAACTGCATGCAACTTTTATACATGGTATACGGAGCAATGCACTGCTCCAAATTCTCTATTTTACACACCTAAAGCGTAACGATTGGCAACAAAAACTGTACAATATCGGTGCAGCATTTAGGGTTAACAACTCTATGCACCATCTAATATCACAACACACAAGAAAATATTTACAAGTTTCATGCACTACCCAGAGCTTTTTACATACACATAAATCGCATCCACACTTCTACGCAAGGTTCACATCTCTACAGTACATGAACGTTAAAACTTAAAAATAAATAAGCATCTGTTTTCCTAGGTGCAGCTACAAAGCACTTTCCATACAAACAATGACAAACTATTTAATGCATCTGTGTCGCTAAATGACCGTAACATATCACAAACGGCATGAAATACTGGAAAATACACAGGGATGAGCCACTTAAAACAGCCCCTCTCAAAAAGGATATTCTAGAAAGGACAAATTCTTGGCCGCAAGCACTATGAATGCATGTGACGCTCCCTCTCACCAAGGGACACCTCTATGACACATTGTTACATGGTATTAAGGAACAGAATTGTTTGACAGAAAAGGGGCCCCTATTTGAGGGGGGCCACTGTAATATTGAACTAGAACCGCCAACAAATACCACCCATATTTAAATGTCTGCTTGCAAGTGCAACACATCCTACATTCACGGATATATTCCATGGCACTTGAGCATCTAATGACCACTAGCACAAGAGGCGAGGGGGGGGGGGAGCAGGAAACACAAATGGAAACAGTATGGATGGACAGAGGAAACGTTATCCCAGGTTACCATCTGGCGAGAAGAGAATACAATCACAGAATTTTCACCAACGAGCTATGTACGATACATGAAATTGTACCATAGATGTGTGAGACTGGATATTGGAAGCTCTTCCCAAGCATTCGACCATCACTGGCCTTCTTCAGGTCAGGGGTGGTGATATCGGGCCTTGAGTCTCAGCTATCATGGTAAAACTGCCTGTATTGTGACATGACCAAGACCAAAAACATCTTGCATGAACCATGAGCAGTTAAACTGGACAGAAATTAAACCACCAGCGTATCTGCACAGAAGGACCGCATTTTGTTGGCCAGGGTGTATTTTATACACATACACAATTTTTTTCCTGTACTTTGGGTACTTCATGCACCTTTTGCAAGGCAATTCATTCTGGTCTTGCCAAGCTCCGATGCCCAAGACGAACCTTATACCGGAAAGTGCGTGAGTAAGTCTGGCTTACTCGGCTCATAAGATACACCAATTAGAATAAAGGTCAATCCAAATTGTTGCTATAGGAGTTACATACAGACCACCTGAACCAACAAGGTGTTTTGAATCGAACCCAAGAGGGTTGCAACCTGGTAACCATGGTAACTATTCGTATCTTTGCGTCTGGGGTGGTCTCATTTTTCAAACCAGTTGTCACTGGTTGTGGAATGCTGGTCAAATTGCAGGCACTGGATAGCATGAACGAAAAATTAAACTCCGTTGGTAACTTGGTATACAGCTTGACACACAATGACGAATGGTAGATTGTCACACCACATGCTCAGCACTGGCAGGAAGCAAAAAATATTACTATGCCCCATTCTGAATCCAATCACAAAATATTAAAATTCAAACATTCCTCCCTAGGATCCTACATTTCCTGGGGTTCGTAGAATTTTACATGAAGCTGCAAACATGTATTAATTTTCGTAACAAATAAATGTCATTATTTGTAAATTATTCAGCACATTTTTTATCCAAATATATTTCAGTTTGTTCAGGGGTTGAGCACTGCACCAATGTGCTGGGTGCGCGTTGCCAATCATTGGAAAACTGTATGTGTGAGTGCTACTATTCAGCTGGCCCGCAGCTTGTAGTAGTGCCCTGGGTTGACGTGGCCAGCCAAATTCAAAATGCACAGTGCGGCTCCTCCACCGGTGTCAGGGGGCTACATGCCTTGTTCACAGAAAGTGATCGGAAAGAAAACACGGCCGGGTCGTACAGGCATTTGGGAGGACGACTCGAACCGGATATTGTCTGAAAAGAATGAGAATAAAATCATGTTGCAGGTACATCTGATTAATAATTTTGTTGCAGTTAGAATTCGAAACGGACAGCTCAATGCCTATTAAAAAGCCAATATCATATTTGTCCTTGATACACAAGGACACTTTTTAACTAAGCCTATATAAAGATCTAAAGAAAACTCTTTGCTCAGGAGCCCAAAAATTATACACTAGAAAGTATACACCCCTCTTTTAATGAGGCCACCCTATTTGCCGAGAAATTGTGGCCATAGTCTAATGTATGTGCAAATTTGCATATCATTATGCATGAGCAGCCAGGTTGAGGCATGATCTGCACATCAGTGGAGCAAAGACAAAACCAACTTTTTTTGTCAGGAAGTTTTTATATGATCAGTAGCTCATTATAAATGCGAGTATGCCTAAATTTTTTTGGGGTCAAGATTTTCCATAGATACATACATCCACCAAATACTAGATGTAAGCATGGTAAGTTTGAAAGGAATTGGCATAAAGACATGGGTCCAGTTTCTGGAAATATCTTCAAGTCCACTAGTGATCTTGAGCATGGAAAAAGACAATGGTTGCCAATGTAATTAGTGAACTTAAATTCATTTCTAGACTGAGTTTTTGAGAAACTGGCCAGTGGTCTGTACTAGCGGGCGTACCACAAGAAAATTGCAGCCGCAGATGAGGCGAACTGGTCTAAATCCAGAGTATCTCCGAAAATGCATTTCAAAGGATACAATAAACCCAAGATTAATTACAATGTATAGTCCCTGTCAGCCTATAGCATAGCGGTTAAGGTATGTACACTTGTGGGAGGCCGGGGTACAACACCCTACCACATTGTACCATGTCAAACCAAAGGCATTAAAATAGTGCAGATGCCATCAGCCACTAGTGTATGATTCTGAAACACCGTTGTAAAGCACTATTCTTTCCAACAGAGCTGTATGAATGCCCCGACTAAATCATATGTGCTCATGGGACTAGAACTCTAATTCAGATCAAATGCATATCCTCAGAACACGTAGAACGAATGTACATATGTATTAGTCCCTTGAGTCATCATGCTCATGATGCACAAAAAATTTATATGCTTAGGGCAAACAGAAGTGTCAAACATGTACCTTGATTTTCACGATTCTTGCCCGTCCAACGCCATGTGGTGAATGTCTCTTGCTGACCTAAAAAATTAATATAGTTTACATGACCGTAGGTTCACAGTTATCATTCCACGGAAAACCAGCAAAGCATACTGCATGCATCATGTGCATGGTTTAAAGCACATTAAAAGGCTGCTAGATAGGACTGCTTCAACTCCTAGGTCCTTGACGGTCATTCATAATGGTCATGTGCACATTAAGATACTGCTAGATAGGGCTGCTTCAACTCCTAGGTTCATGACGGTCATGTGCTAGGTGAATGGCGTTAAAACATAACGAATCTAGGATCTAAAAATTCTACATGCTATTGTGATTGATGCATACAGCATGTGCAGTGTCCATCGCAATTGTATGTACACTAAAACATGTAAACACCTCAGGGCACAACATAACAATACAAACTCGTGCTGAAAAAGTTTCTTGTGGGTGCACGTGTCACTACCATGGTTACTGTACCTGCATCTTTTCAAAATCCAGACATGGCCGCTGATTGCTGTTTTCGCTGGGCGCCACCTGCCGAGCGCGCTTGCGAGGGGCACCTGAACACACATGAACCACCGGGGTCAAGTTGGTTAGAACGATCTGGGGTGAGAAACAGGTTGACCTTGCTGGCTGAACAGACTTTGGTGGGGAAGCACTGAAGTTAAGCGGCCGTTGTTGCTGAGATAGTAAGACCTGAACCTCTTCATCGGACGATCCGGAACTGCTATCAGTCATTCCGCATTGAGATCCTGATTCCATCAAGTCCAGCTTTCGCTTCTCGGCTTGCGATTCCACGTTGATCCCTGAAAGCTCTTCCTCAGAACTGTGCCGCTCAAACTCTATCGAGCTTCCGGGTTCAGTGTCAAAGCCGCAACTCTCCAGGCTATCTTGCCGCGGGAAGTTTTGCTTAGAGGTGTTTATGTTAAGGGCATTCGTGAAGGAAAGGGGCTGAAATGGAACAGCTGAACGTTCCACCAACGCCCCTGCCCGTCGAGTATTTTGGGAAGGCGTTGGACTTGACAGCGATCTCAGTGCCTGTGTCTGGGGAGACGTGGAACTTCTACCCAAGATGAAAACCGGGTAGTTTTCCTGGCCACATTCCTGGATGCCTGCAATATGTGTAACATTATTTGGGTCATGTTATGTAACACATTGGCTTTTCAAAACATATGATCTTAGATGGCTAACTGGATGCAAATTATTACCTTTGAACATCATGGATCACTGCATGTAGAATTACTTAAATCTAGCAGTGCCTCAAAGCATTTAACAGGTCACAACAAAGTTGAACAAACCTCAAATTTGGTTTCTTATTTTACATATGATCTGGCAGAATGCTTTTCTTCATTCTTACATACAATTTGGCACTGTGGTGCAATACAAGTTGCACAATTAACTAACAAGTGGTCTTAGAAATTTTCAGGGCCCACATGGCAGCATCATATTTCTGGCGGGACTGGGTTCCGAGGAGTACCTCAACTGCATCACCTTAAGGCTGGTAACTGTGCATGGGTATATAAACAGCGGCACTCACCTTGCTGTAAGGCTTCCAAGTTTTCCTCATCAGATTCCGTCCCAGAGTCGCATTCCTCCATCTGTAAAAATATACCAGCAGATATAAAATTGACTCGGTTATCTATCACACATACAGTGCAACTTTTCTTATGCATGGAATTTTTTGGTTAGCCAGTAGAAGAATATTAAAATTTCCACTGTGTAAATGTAGATAAAATACTGACGTGTGTTGCATGTATGGCCAATCAATGCGACAAAGATGGTAGACAAAAATAAGGAAATTATCCGAAATGTAGCATTCAGGACTTCAGGTAAATGCATTTCTTCATTTATAAACAACAGAAATAATGAAATAAGCTAACATCATAGAATGTTAATGGCTCCCTTTAGGTTATTAATTAATTTCTATATTTTATTAAAGTGAAACAATTTAGTCACATGCGTGTGTGCTATTGAGCACAATTAAACTGTTGCAAATAATTTTATTATGTACGGTCAGCTTATATGGCATGGTTATGCAATAAACATGACCAGGTGGAGAGGGAGTGTCATTTTTTTTTTTTTTTTTTTTTTTACCAAATCTGTAACGAAAGTTACAAAATAGTGACTATTTTAAAATCATTTACCTCTTTTATTTCAGCCTTCAAACCTGAAGCACACGGATGAACTTCGGCTAAGGACTGTGCTTTAAATTTCTGGGTAAGAAATCTCAACATTTCCATTCGACCAGCAGTATGACATCAGCCGTGCTGCCGACGGCCCGGCCATCCAGAAGGACAAAACGTTTGACAGCAACCGGGGCCTGCCCGGTGCTATGACCGCCACCACCACAGATTTTTACCAGCTCCCCTTTCAGGGCCTCATGGGACCTGAAAAACATATGCAAAACACATGAAACTTGGCTGGCATGTAGAAAAAGACCTTAGCTTTCCATACATGTGGTTCAATAAAGCATTCAATCGAGTCTCAGAAACAAAGAAAATGAATATTACTGCACTTAGCGATATCCCACCTCTCTCCTTCTCGAGCACTCGCCAGAGTGATGATGTAGAAGAACTTGACCCACTAAAACGGCCGGAATGAACTCGCCCTCACAATGTGAATAAGCCGGGTGGGCGGGTCGCGTTGGCTGCTTGTCAAAGCCGGGCCATATCAATTTTTTACCTCTCTTATTGCTGAAATATGTGCATTATGCATAACTGTTGCTATGTCTTGCAATGGATATAAGCCATGTCTGATATTCAACTCGATAAGATTGTGAAAGGACATTTCTTTCCTGGCACTTGTCCAAGCCGATCACAACGCCCCCGCTATGGCGAACCATTGGAACCTCCTTCTTGCTGATTGGACAAAATTTAGAGTAAACTATAAATAACCGCGCGCACATGGCATCATTTTTGGCTTGCCGCCAAGTTTAGGACCATGTCCCTCTACATTCAGGTGTTCCGTAAAAAATAATCATAAATTTCACCCTCGGTATCGTTTCACCATGCGTTAAAAACCTTTTGCAACGTATAAAGTACACGTTCACTTTTAAAAGCGGCCAATATTACCTATATTGTAATGCGACAAGGCCATATCATATGAATGCCATGCCTGGCATGTGCGCCAGGATCATGCTTAGCCAATCATTAAGTTGACACCTGCACATATATCTGAGCCTATACAGCCGTTGGTTGTTCTGCTTCAATGTTCAAACGATATAGCTCATATTGATGACACAGGGATTAATTCCTCATATATTTTCTTCTTTTCTATATACTGTTATAACTAACTACTACTACTACTACTACTACTACTACTACTACTACTACTACTACTACTACTACTACTACTACTACTACTACTACTACTACTACTACTACTACTA
>JAAUYG010190645.1_pt1 | contig 14003 bp, 6 predicted proteins | sample 7278091 | NCBI WGS metagenome assembly JAAUYG01 (sample SAMN14350201, study PRJNA611818) | marine sediment metagenome | isolation source: surface marine sediment (0.6m) | place: French Polynesia: Moorea | collected 2018-08
AAAAAAAAAAAAAAAAAAGAATAAGAAAAGCAAAAACAGAAGATCTGCATTTGCATGCAGATCTAATAAGAAAAGCAAAAACAGAAGATCTGCATTTGCATGCAGATCTAAAAAAAGAATAAGAAAAGCAAAAACAGAAGATCTGCATTTGCATGCAGATCTAATAAACCAGTATGTGCATACTGGACGAAGGTCAAACACCATATGGTAGGCTAATGCTATACTGTCTCGGGGGAGGGGACTTAAAACAAGAAGCGAATGATTCCAAGGCAACAGGTGTTGCCTTACTAGCTTGTGCTATATACATGTACTAGAATATTTGCAAACATGCATATAGCGTTTGGTCCAATAATAAAAATCTTAGCTCCAACATGTCTATTTATAGCATGTATTAAGCTGGAGCTACGGAATTAATCACTTATGGTATTATTAAATAAATTTATATTAATACTGCTCCTACACAGACTGCACAGGTTTCTTTTAAATGGTACGGTATAGGTAACTTGTGCCATCATTCCACCAACCAATCATGTTGATTTATATTTTTTTATATATTATTTTGTAATCCTAGTACACCTCGTAACATGAGTAAGAGGGCTCTACATGGGTCCAAATAATTTAAGCACTTTTTATTAAATTTTTCTGTGTCCCATGTCACTTTTTATAAAAATTTTACTTAATAAATAATAAATAATACTTAATAAATATTTTATATATATGTTTATAATGTAATTATATCTTATAAGACTTTATGTCAATCTTCATTTTCTATAAAATTTCAACGTCGATTCTACAATTTTTATAAGATTTTGACGTCACTTTTCTACAGTTTCTATCAAGGCTCACGTCGGATTCTACAACTTTTAAAGTGGCTGTGTCACACTTCGTTTTTTACCCATGTGGAGCCCTAGTAAGGCATCCAGCTTAAGTTAGCTTCCTGAAGCTATCTGGATTGCCGACACTTTTATGTATGTTAATGTTTGTAATTGAACAGCTGTCACAGTTATCATTGTCCAAGGTCATGAAAGTGAATAAACTATCTATTTATCTATCTATCCTAAATCTCAATCAGTTACATAAACCATCGGTTAGACTTGAATACTGCAAGATGAAATGTTAATTTATACACTTTATGCATGTTATGTTTAAATATTTTTTTCATTTAATTCTGCCTTCAATGCCCTTCATCATGTTTATCATTAAGGATTATCACTAGATCAGATAATCTTTTAATATTAAAATGTTACCAGTGGCAGGCTGGAGTATGACACATCATGTGTGACGAATATAGACATAGTAAAGTCGAAATATTTGTCGCAAATAATATGTTTTTACAAGAAGGGAAAATCTGAACACTATTAATCATGTTACTACTACATTAGATGGGTCCCTGCAATTTAAGACCTGTCCATTTTAAGAGTTCCCTCTATTATAAGACTGCTTATCCGTTACACCACTATTTTATTTTCAATATAAACAACATGCTTTACATTGTTCCAAGACCACTGTACCAGTATTAATGGCAGTAATACGTCCCAGTACCAGCATTCGTTATTTTTTAAGTGTCATGTAACATGTAAGGAACAGAGCAAAGGTATACAGTGTACATGATATATATGCCTACTGCAAGTTTGGCTTTTAAATTCATGAAATCAAACATAAGCATTATTTTGGGGTCTCCTTGATCATGTATACATGGTATATACATGTATTGCAAATATGAGTGAGCATGGCAAGTCGTGAAGTGCAACCCATTGCATTACAGCCAGCTTTTAATCAAATTCAAGGTACATTACTCACATTACTCAACCAAGAAGTGGATTAATAATTTATTATATATCTGTTTGAACTGCCTAGCTCGACTCACCCAAGCATGTCCATAGCAACAATGAGCACAGCTACAGTCGTTACAATAACTATTCCTTTCTTCATCAGCCCCCAGCAGAGTCCGACTGCAGTCATTTGACAATGACGCTGCTGTGGCGGACTGTAGCTTCATCCCAAGCAAACTGGGGTCTAAATAAGCGGGTGGCAAGCATGACTACTGGTGGTATGGACTGGGAAGCCTGGGCTGCAATGCATCGGCGTCTGACTGAGAATTGCTGCAGACAGCAGTGACTATGTCCAATAAGCAGAGGAAACCGTGCAGAGCCCCAGTTAATCAAGCTGATAGGGTAGTCCAATAACTGCAGCAGTTACATCATGCATTGTGCAATGGCTATCAAACTATTACCGATAATGTCAATCTATACTGTATACGATCAATGCACATCATCATGTACGGCTTATTTACAGCTTGCAGAGGTGACGATTATTTATAAATGGAATGAGACAGGTGAGTTATAGCCCCGGTGCCGTGACCAGGGCAACACTTCCATCATCTCGTTGCCATGGCAACAGTTGCCTATCTGTAATTAATCCGTTAAGAATGTTGGGCGTGACAGCGCCGTTCAGATCATAAGCCCTGCCTCACAATATTATGAGCGCTGAAGGCATGGAGCCTTGGAGCTTCTCCCATCACAATGCAGGTCTTGGAATATTATACACCGCACCAGTGTGGGTGCCTGCCACCTTCTGTTATGTTGTCTAACACTCTGAGAACAAGCAGCTATAGCGCCTGCACCTATAAGGCCATCCCTGTCCAGTAAATATAGCCATGCATGGAGATGGCAGGGGTGGTGTGACCCACATAAAGATGTCACCTAGTTTGCACGGTGTGCATACAAACTGCAAGGGGACCACGGTACATGGACCAGTTACAGGAGGCCATCATGTCTGGGTGTCTGTGGACATGTACATAATACTAGGTACTATATGTAATGTACATGTATTACAACTGTCTTTTAACATTCTTAGAGGAAGGTTTAGCCGACTCACAATTAAGACCACCTTATAACAGACTCCCGTCACCAGGATAGTATACATGGTATAATTTGTAAGTTTTCATTGGGCCAACTACAGTCAACATGGTCAAACCTCTCCTCAGACACCTCTGCCAAGAGACGCCACCTGTCTTGAAGGACCACATTTTTCCTCACAGAAGGTCCTACATTTCAATGCAACTGAACCTGCCACCAAAGACGACTGTCTTCAGAGACCATATTTTTACGGGCAACAGGGCAGTCTTTCAAGACAGGTTCTACTATATGTCTGTTTCCTTTTCTTTCTTTGCTTTATAAAGTTTGATTGATTACACAGGAGATGGTGCAATATTGCAGCACACTCCAGTTGGCACAGTAAACAGGTAAACACCAGGACTCTCCTCTACTTTGACCTTCAAGTTTAATGTCAACTCAAGCGTCACTCTAAACTGAGAATCGGGGCAAGGAACGCAACTTGGCTTGAACATAAACAGAAGTCACCACCACGCATGACTGAGCATAAAAAACTGATTATACAAAGGTAAATGGGAACGGCAACTGAACATGTAAATTTTAGTGAGGATAACCTACTTTCCACATTGTTCCAATAGGCAACAGGAAGTGTTTTATGTTAACTTTTCATGTTTTTTTTTTACCTTTTCTCTCCCTCCCTCCCGTGTTTATTGCACTGAAGAATGTTCCCACCTTTACGAGAGCCGTCCCCTCCTGAGCCCCACCCCATCAGTTTAATATATACAACATTGTACAATGTGTGACATTGCTTTGGCACAAGTGCCGGTACTTTACTGCATTTTAAACACCATGAACACATCACCACTGCTTTGGCACTCAAGCTCATTCAGCTTTGACCCGTTTGAAGCATGCAAAGCAAACAGGTTTTGTTCCACTTTGACAGACAACTAGAATTGTGGCAGTGCTCTTCAAAGTCGTCACGCCCAGTATTAAAGATGAATGAGGCTTCTTGAGCTGCCACTTCTCTTTGATCCTAAGATTTATTTATTTATAGGTATATATATTATCATAAAATGAATCATGCTTTATTTTTCTGCATTGGACCTAGGAAGATCATATCATGAACATTGGTTGACAGAAACATAAGAAACCTCCCATTTTATTTTGTTTCGGCATCGAGGTAGCTGTGAATGGAACCCCCACCTAACCATGCTAACCCCGGTCTTCTTCCCGCAAGCAAAAGCTTTGCTCATATTAGCCATCACTACTATTCACTAGTAGGGTAACGGGGCTGGTAAGTGGTAACATAACACTAAAGTGGTCCTTCTCTTTTAAGACCACCCATGGGACCTTGAAAATATTGTCTTATTATATATGCAGTCTTATATGCTCGTAACTCTTTCACCGCCCTTGGCAACTTCTGTCGACATAATGTAATAGACAAGAGCTATAAAAACATCCGGCCGTGAAAGAATTAAAATATAGGTTCAATAGTACATAAAAGATGCACTATGGGACCAAATTAAGTTGCCTTATACATGAATTAATTTAAATCGTTGTAAAACAAAAGAAAACAGCTGTATATATCATGTAATATATAGATGGTGAAACAGGGAACACTGCTCTCTGGGCCATACATGAGAAAGTTAAAATCTGTACAAGCTACATGTACATGTATTGCATAATACAACAAGATTACTAGTACATTACGAAAGCATGATCAAAGCCATAGTGACTGCTGTAATTTATGTCAATGATGTCATGCACATTACAGTGGAACCGGTTTTGAAAGACAGTCCCTATGGGCATAAAAATGTTGTCTCTCAAGACAAGTTTCACTGTACTTGACACCAATCCTAAGAGCCTAATATGACCATTTGACCTACCTCTCCACATTCTCGTCATCCGCCTTTTTTTCCTCTCCTTTCAGAAGCATATACTCCAGATCTGAAGCCTCCTGGATCTTTCCATTACCAGAATCAGTCGCATTAGCCGACTGCACAGAGCCTGCAGAATCTTCTGGATCTCCTTGCAGCTTTGGAACATCCTCGCTACCGTCTGTTGATACTGAATTTCCATCTTTAGTCACAGACGTAGAACTCGAAGGTGCTTTCTTCTTTCCTGTGGGAACTGTTGGTCTTTTACTACCCGACGTGGATCTTGTAGCAGTTCGGACTTTAGTCCTTTGATGATTTGCACTTTCTTGGTTCTGGATTATGGAATCGCCCTTGCCTTGTTTTTGTGGAATTTGGCTTTGCTTTGTTGCAGGCTCTGTCCCTGTGGCTCCGTTGGGTTTGCTGTCTTCGGGAATGTTGTCTGGAGTTGGATTTTCTGCTTCCTGCGACTCTGGATCGTCTGGATGCGTACCTGTGTTGGGCTGTATTTCTGAGTCACCCTGTATCCCATTCTCTGCCCTTATTTGCTGAAATTCACAGGAAGTAAAATCTATAGTACCCAAGCTCAAATACTTATAGACTTAACTATTAACAGGCAACCCTCTATTTTACAACCATTAACTTTAAGAGTTAAAAAACTACCTTGATTACAGGAACGTTTTGGTAAGGCTCCCAGCTTATGAGCTGCATTAATGTCTGGGTTGTCTTGCTAATTGCACCTTGTTTTTTTCTAATTAACAATGATTCCAGCATGAAAATTTATGTGTGCAAGGTGCAAATAAACTTTCTATCTATCTATCTAACGGCCGTATTCAGATTCCCTGGTCATTCCTGTATCCCAAGTGATCTGAAACATCCAGGGCCAGAGTTGTCAAATGTACCTATTTTCAAGTTTTGATGTGATTGCCTAAGAGTCTGACTTTTAAGTAAAAATTTAGTTAAGCATATTCTTGAAAAATACTTGAGTCAAAGTTTTAAACTTTAGATACCAGACTGAGCAATGTGATTGGCTAAGAATTCGACATTGAGAACTCCAGCCCAGGTTTCACTGTGTGGGTGACATGACGTACCTCATCTGGATCAGGATCATCTGGATCAGGATCATTATTCATAGACCCAGCGTCTGTTGCGCTATCAGCAGATTTCTCTGGCTCTTCAAGCGCTACCTGAGAATCTTGTTGTCCGATCTCGTTTAACCCATGTTCTGCATTGCCTGCCGGTTGTGATGTATCCCTCTGTAAAATGTGTAAAATCAAGCAAATTGATTTCAAAGTGCTTAAAAGGGATGAAGTGGGAATAGAGGGAAAGTGGGTGATGTAATTTTAACAAATTTTAAGCTATTAAGCTAGCTGGGTATTATTGGGAACAGCTAAAAACAGTCTCAGCAGCAGTAAAGCAGCAACTATCTCATGACAAAGAACACAAGACAAACATGTACAGGTGTATAGTATTGAGTCAGTTCTTTATGAAGCACCAAAACCACTGTTCATATTATTTTCTTACAATTCCTTTATACTTTTATCATGTTTATAATGGTTAGAATACTACTACATGATGTACATGCCGATACTCACTTTGTCAGTGTAAATTGTCACTGATGGCCCTTGCCCAGAGGCTTGAACCTGAACCACTAAAGCCTGCCCACTCACAATACTGGAAAAAAGTTCACAATACATCCATTCATTGACAATTTTATTATTTTTGATGAAACATGTGAAAGGCATGGTTAGACAACCCTTGGTACCAACTGGGTACCAGGCGCTGCTTTCAAGAAAAGAAGTTACTAGTAAGCTCAGTAATGACATTGGCAACCATTTCTTTTCCATGCTTCAGATCAATGTTTAGACTAAACATTTCCTGCAAAATAAAATGAGCCCCAATGCTTATTTACTTCATTGTACTTAAGATCTAGTCTTTATGCTACATTATGCAATGAACCTATCATGATCATGAAAGATTGTACAGCTTGTGTCCAAGAAAATCAACATGTCTGCTTCTTCCAAACTGTGAGGAGGCAGAGTCCAAAGGCTTGATATTAAAATATGACTTTGTAATCCACGTCAGTCTGGTGGTCATCACCCTGGTAATTGTAAGTATGTCTCTGAAGCCTCATTCTTTCCTTGCTCCATAGTGAACTTGAAGACGCCTACAGTACAATGCAGTATGGAAGGGCTACAGTTTAGAATACAAATAGTGTACCTGATGACAACTAGTGGTCTGCAGCGGTCAACAATATCACGCCTCCACAGCCTGAAAAACACAATATACACAATTTACACAAGTTACAAAATGCATACTATTACTATTATATGCAAGTAACGCAACACTATTCAAACGGCTGTTGGTCGAGATAGTCAACAATACTATTGTTGACTATCTCGACCAACAGCAGTTTCAACAGCACTGCCATATGTGTTAGGTTACTGAATGTAATCTTCTGAAATCTAACAAAGAATATGCTATGATAGATTTAGCTGCTATTAATAACATGTGCTTTAGATAACGCCCCAGTCCCCAGAAGAATCCCTCACCACTGCTCACGGTTTTCCTGATGTGACTTTACACAAAAATTGGTAAATGACAAAATATTTTTATACAAAATGATAGCCTAGCCTATGTAGTAGATCTAAGCCACGGACAGAGGGCTATATTTCTATGGTGATGGATAATCTGTCCTAGACAGAGTATCCATCTCTATAGAATACTGGCTGGGGCTTACCACGTACGTAGGCTAAATCTGTTCCAAATGTTAAAAGACTAATCAGGGGATTTCATTTTCGATAAAACATGTCAAAATACAAATTTATACACACAATGTAGTAAAGACAGCAAATTAAAAGAATGAATTGGGGTGACATAACTACCAGCTACCAAGTAGGCAGTTCAACGCGTTAGCCATACAATAACCTCTGCCCGCCTGTCGACTTTAAGCAAGTGACATGCAATTACATGAAACTGTAAGCGTAAATTACTGTATTATCGCCCAAACAAAAAGGCCTTTGCTTTTCTATATCGTTTTCAGTATTACCAGAATAATATAGCTATATATATGTGCATCAACTTCATAATGCATATCGGATTGAAATTTATCGAAACGTCCTCTATTGGTAGAAAGAATCCGTTAAACAAGATCGAAAGCTGTCACAGCAGTCATCTCCATTTTGCAATGCATCATTTCGGATGACGTGTTTTTAAAATCGTGCAACTGAAAACGAGGCGGGTTCCCCCAGAACGTATGCTACGGTAGTATGTGTTATGCGATTCACATGAGATTCCCGCCAAATGATATTCTTGACCTTGTTCTTTTTCTGTAAACGCGCCTCATAAATCAGGGAGGCGCCCTACATCTAGAAAAAGGCCACACATGTGTTTGTGCTATGTATCGCCGGGGAGAAGAACTTTAGCGGAAGAAGTCCATTGGTTTTTCAAATCCCATCGACGTCATTTTTGACGATACCAGTGAAAATGCGAGACTATTTTTGTCAAGGCTCATATTAGAGGAACCAGAAAGGAACCAGAACCATTATGGCTAAGTTATACAGTATAATGTGTGTTTAACTAAAACCGTCGAGATTCAGGACCGATTGATGCATGCATGTTTTTAGTCTATGTATGAACAGGAATCAGAAGTGCGGATATAAACGTTTCTGCATTAAGCTTTGAACTACACACGTTTTCATTAAGGCTTTCACGGTCGTCTATAGTTCCTATTGAATGACTAAACAGCTGTTGGTGACAGAATTTGTTATATATCCCCTAGATGGGTGTTATAGCAAGACATTTACTAGGCTAGTGACATTCACACTAGGATTTAGTGAAATGGTCTGTCTTAGGCATATTTTTTCTCCACAAATGATGGCTGCCTAACTCTGGGACTCAACTTGGCTAAGTCAGTTGTGCTTAGCCTTCCTCTCTTAACTGACACCGACATGCTAATAAACGGATCATTTTGTTCCAATAAATAGCGTTTGCTTTTCACAACCAAACAGTTTTGCCTCCGTCTATCATTTTAAAGAGACCTTTAGTACTTAAGTTTAAAAGCGAATTCGCAGATAGACTCTGTGTGTATTAATCTTATCAATGTCCAGTTAAACCATGTGCCTATCTGATAATGCTTAGTTCTTGTCATTGGGCCCCAATTTCTATACACGCTAGATATCTTTGCTAGTTTCTTTTAAGAAAAAGCTGCCAGAAAAGTTGAAGTGGGGTTTGGGTTTGAGGGTGGTGTGGTGTGGTATGTGTGTGTGTGTGTGTGGGGGGGGTGCAAACCCTACTAAACAAACCAAACCAAACAATTTATGATTAGCCAAGCCAAATAATTTGGGATTTTTCGCATCAAAGATCAGGGTTTTATGTTTTGAGCACCTATGCCCGTTGTTCGGTCTCTTTATACTTTTTCTGTCACCAATTTTCTATCTCATGAGTTTTGATCACAAAAAAATCCGTAGTCACAAACCTACTCATCTATGGTCCACAATAAATCGTGTCTTTCAGACTATTCAAGAAACAAAAAACATTTGTTAAGAAATACAAGACTTATTTACTTGCAAAGTATATTTGATACTTACAAAAGAAGCAGACCGCGCTTCCGTTCCATTCTTATAATGCATCGGGGACATTTATTCAGATAATATTATTAGTAAATCCTCTGCATGTCTTAAGCTGGTAAAAATGTTTACGTGATGTACCTTGGCCTGGCTAGGCTGAACTAACGTTCAACTAACAATCTTGTATTTTCTAGCCAAGACTAGTGTTCATGTATTATTTTACTCATGTTGGAAAAAATGTATTACGATCCTCATGAACCGAAATAAACATACATACATGCAACCTGCAGCTGGGAAGTATGGATAACTTGGAAAAAAACTTCGACTCCTCTTTAAAAACTGAATCCTGTGTAATTTATCTACATTCAGTAACTGTCCTGTCACAACCAACTATTTATTCCAGCTATCAAGGTATGGCCTATCTGGCATTGGCTTATAAATGGACGGAGAGCTTTTTTCTAGGACGGGATATGACTGTTAAGAGTAAATAATGGATTGTCTAATTTGTCTTGATCAGAGTCAGTGAGTATTAGGTCAGGCGTCTCTCAGGGATCAGCCCTTGTTTCTTTGCTGTACCTATGCTGTTCTGCAGACATACACCATGTTGTTAACTATAGCACAATCAGTATCTATGCAAACGATTAAAAATTGCACCAGGCCATCGAGCATCTTGAGGACTATCTGCCACTTCACAGAGATCTAGATAGGATTAGTAAATGGACAAAAGATTGGCAACTGCAACTAAACTTGGAGAAGCTAAAACGCTAACCATTGGTATTGAGGGATTTTCTTTTAGGTACAGTTTGTATGGTACAGTATTCGAACAGGTTGAGTTAACGCGTGACCCAGGAGTAATTATCCAATCTAATCTAAATTTTACTCTGCAATATAATAATGCAACGAAGAAGTTACACTATCGGATCAAATATATGTTTATAACACTCTTAAAGATAATATATGGCAGTAAAAACTGTAGTGTAACAGCAGTTTTAGAAAGTGCCACCCAGGGATTGTCTGCAACTCAGAAGAAAATATTGACAGGATTGAGTCTGTACAGAGGTACTTTACAAGGCTTGTTATTGGTTCAGAGGATTTGTGATATCAGGATCAGACAGGCTAAACTAAGAATAACTCGAATGACAGAGAATAAAGTACCTAATGCTACTCTTTAAAGTTTGTAACGGGATACGGATATGCCTGATTCTTGCAGATTTAGGGATTTTTCAGGGACCATAACAAATTTTTTCTCCATGTTAATTATGTCAGGACAGTTGAAAGGGGACATTACTGGTTAAACCAAACAGTAATACGCTGTAATGGCCAAGACAGCGCTATTGTAAATACAGGTAATCCATTCGTTTTTAAGGCTTTGAGGAATGTCAATTTTTTATGGGTAGAGGTATCAAGTATCGTGTATAACCTTTACTCCCTTGGAATGTTTTTATTTCAATGGTATGTATGCAATAAAAACAATATAAAGCCCATGACTTGCTTGCGATGCTCCTGTAGGGACCTGCACATATATGACTATGTATTTGTATGACTGTCAGTGTTGATCAGATACCTAAAAATGTTCTTTATTTCATATTCAACTTCCACAAATAAATAAAGATACAAGAACACACAATAAAACGTTACATATAAAAAAAAATCAGAAAACAGAAAAATGATGATGGCACATTTAGACTTTTTGGAACACTCAACTTCAATTTGCTCGGATCCTATATTAAGCACAGGAAGAGATTATTCAATTTTGAAATCAAAAATCATCCTAAGGTTAGGGTGGAGTGGGGTCTCAAATCTTCACCCAATATCAAGAAAGGTGAACAAAACTTTCAGTGGCAACACTATGCCGCGTAAGATTGAAATATGGCTACTATTACACATTGACAGGAAGTCATATATGGAGATTCCAATCATAACATATCCGTTTCCATTGAAAGATCAAATCTATAGTGTTACCCATATATCAATCCTTTATATCCTAGAAAGGAGCAATTAGGGCACATATTACTACTAAACACTAATAGGGAGGCATTCATATAATAAGATTTGAAGTTAATTGACCTTGAAAGATCAAGTTCAAGGTCACTTATATTTGGAGCCCTTATATAACAGAAAGGTGTATACAGGTGTGAATGATCTTGACATTTCAATGTCAAAGGGTTCCAACGGTGTGTGAAATGTTTTGACCACATTATATGAAGTATGTTTTATGATTCAACCTCTGTTTTCGTGAGAGGCTTTCCTCTGACCAACTGATGAGAGAAAAAAAAATCGCCAAGCGGTACGGGTGGAAATGGTAGATCCAAAATGTATGGCTTGCTGATGAGATATGCGAAAAAACATGTCTATTGTCTGTAGCAATTATACGTGCTAGGGATCCGGGGACTATCTATCCAAACACTACAAACATGGGTGTTATTAGATCAGCTGTCGCATAAGGGAGTTTGTGGGAGGGCTTGTTATTCACTGTTCCGGCGGTCTTTCTAGTCTTGTAATAAATGTTCAATGGGGCATTCCAATCAAACTTCAAGTTTCCGTTCATGGGCAATACCGTTGCGTCAGTTACTTATTCAGTACAACTGCACCGAAGTCTTCGTTCAACACACCCATATTTTCTATTATACATCTACATAAACCGAGTCTCAACCCATGCTCATGCTGCATACTAATTTCAGACTTGACGTGGACACATGTAATCCTGGATGTGATGCTGGAGACCCCAAGAAAAGTGTACGCATCACTCGCCATGTAGTTTCATGTGCTTTGAGCCAGCAGTTCGTCCATGGTGTTAGGCAGTTTGAGAATCCCAGTGTATTTTATAATTTTGAAGTAACAGTCATAACTCTTCCGGAAACATCCGACTGCACCAGCCGTATGAAGGCTTCGGCTACCTCCGAGGTCCTGAAAGATGTCATTTTTATTTTAAATAATCAGCAAAATAAGGCAGTATCTTATAATGAATTACACTTGAAAGTTTATACCCAGCTTTGAATACACATATACTGTCAGTATATCGGATGGAACGCACTTGTAATAGGCAGACTTATATCAATTACTATTTCCGGCCTGTTGTTTGAGACATAATTTAACTACATTATATAATAAAACAATTACCTCCATATATCTCGAGTTTTGGTCTGCGTATTTGGGTCGTCCGAATGACGTCCGCTAACAGCGCTGTACGTACGTTACTGTTGTGTGATATTTTAACATTAGAGCCAGATCGCTTTCCGACACCAGCATTGTCTGGAGAAGGGTATCCTCCCGTTCCATGGCTGTCTACACTCTGTCTGGACACAGGCAGTTCACACGGATACCGTGTGTGACGTCACTTCTGGCCTACGGTGAGAAAGGTATACGTGGACAGAAGTTATGCTATGACATGTATGCAATGCACAATGATGACACTGCTCATCATCATCATCATCATCATCATCATCATCATCATCATCATCATCATCAATTTATTTTTCTTCTTCTTGATTTTACCTTGTGGCATGTTAACTGAATATAGAGACATGTCAATCTGCAAGTGGTTCAATTGAACATGGTGATTAAAAGAGGCTATGGCTGTAAAATGCGTAGTAATTTTATCTCAAGAAACTACAAATAAGCAAAACGCCCTTTTGCCTCCCTTTATATTGCGCAGTTTTCTAACTTTAAGTCTGCGATTATTTTGAGTCACATTGAAAGGTCAATTCATGGTCAAAAATAGTTTTTGAAGGATTGTATTTCGTGAAGGAGCCTAGTTAGGCCATGTGCGACCTTAAGGAAAAATAGGAAATCATATATGGGAAGTCCAATACATCTCCAAGTAAAAAGTCAAGTTCAAACAGATTTCCGTGTTTATCTCATAAAGGAGCCGAGTTAGGCTACATGCTACTACTGAATACTGATATCATACATGCACACATGTATTGGGGGTCCAGCTATACTGTCACGTTTGACCTTGAGTGACCTTGAACAGTCAAAGCCAACGTAACTTAGATTTTGAAGGCTCGTATCTCATAAAAGAGCTGAGTTATGCCATACATGTTACTGTTGTAAGCACTAACATGACCCAATTTAGATGCGAGGGCCAATGACTACATCACTTTCGACCTTGAGTGGCCTTTTAAAGTCAATGTCAAGGTCACCTAAATTTTGAGTATCATATCTCTACATAATCCATGGTAATGTATTAATCTAAACATCATATACGACAATTTGAGGGAGAGCGAAGGTTTTCACTGTCCAAGTGGTCTGTCTAGTTTCTAGCAATACTAGCGCTTTGTTTTGACATTTACTGTGCCACTCCGCTCTATTATCAGCATGAACAGACTAACCCCAACGGCCTTGGTCCAAGCAATTACCCCCGATTTGGTAGCCGAGTAAACAGGGCAGACGTGTACCGGTAACAAACCTCGGACAAAAGATCGAAAACTATGTGAACAATGTTGTTTGTGCCGCACATAACTGCGTAGATTTACTAGGTGCGTTCAACACGAAGTGGTCATTTGATACTGTGGTGTATCGGGGTTTCCTGGTCGTTGACTATAGGACTAGGGGATGAAGGGAACCCGTGGGTGATATGGTCCACACAAGTGTGCTTGCGAACGTTGGCACCCGAGACGGGAAACGGGAGCCGGATTTATATTTACCGGGATCCGCGGCCTAGCTACCTGCAGGGTGGTGGCTACGTGGTTGCGGGTGACTTGCTGGGTTATCCTCCTTGGAGGTGT
>JAAUYG010167405.1_pt1 | contig 14001 bp, 8 predicted proteins | sample 7278091 | NCBI WGS metagenome assembly JAAUYG01 (sample SAMN14350201, study PRJNA611818) | marine sediment metagenome | isolation source: surface marine sediment (0.6m) | place: French Polynesia: Moorea | collected 2018-08
CGCCCCACGATAGCAGATAAGCAGGTGACACGCGCAAATAATCATGGGATACAGGCGAAAATCGCACGGAAGTGGGGCGGAATTTGACGACAAGCGCCGATGACCCAGCGGCGGTTGCTTACGTGGCAATTTTATCGTTTCCACTGGAATTATTCTCTCTCCCCAACTGTGCGAACTTATATCCTTTTAGACTCCGAGAGAATATTGACTATCCCGGACGTATGAACACCAGCCCACACTGCAATTAAAGAAAAGCTATATGTGTTCAAAGCTTTTGGGGGATTTCGGAGTATAGACACTAGCGTGACATTTATTTTTCTTTTTTTTGTGTGTGTGTGAAAATCAATGGATCTTAGACACGTGCCATTTATGGAGTTTTGTTGCCATCCCAAACTGTTCGCATGTTTCCGGAAATCTCGGGTGCTACCCAAGCCGAAGTCCGCGAACACCCTGAGTAGCGAGGTCATCAGTAATATTAACAATCTTGGCGTCCTCGACCCGCAGGCTCTGCGTCTCCCGCTACGGGAACGCGAAGTGTACACCGTCATGAGGACGTGGGAGTCCGTTCGTAGGGATATGGCCAACGCTGGGATCAGTTTATTTATCAGGTAAGTTATTAGAGGTGATATCTTATAAAAATCAATACTGAATCCAATAAATCTATAAATGAGTGAGTGAATGAATGAATGAATGAATGAATGAATGAGTGAATTTATGTAAAATGGTGCAGCGTGCTGGATACGAACACCCTCCCTCTGCCCCGCCGTAAGAAATATGAACACTGATTAACCGAAATTGCATGGTAAAGGGATGGTTGGTTGTTGAGCAAGATACAATCAATGGAATTAAAACACTTAGTGACTGTAAACTGCCTTAATGGTAGCTAGGATTCTACTGTACTGCTCAGGCATTCTCATAATATACACTGCTCAAAACATTTAAATGGAGCAAAGTTTACCCCTGCCTGCCACAACATGGCCGACGTTTACCCAGCTACTGGTATCGCTACTGGCCAGCTACTGGCCATACCAGCTACTGATTTGACAATATTAAAACAGTGTTATCCTGTTTGAAAGAGTAAAGCATGTAAAGGTCATGGTCACAATTGCTCTGATACACTTGTGTTTGGGACGTGTTTCCCCTCCGAGTTATGTAAAAGGTAAAGTTTTGCTGATTTTTGTTTTGCTACAGCTGCCTTATTATCATTGAAGCAAAATGATTCAACTAAACATGGCTACAATCTGGAAGGATTTTTCCAAACATATTGATAAATATAAGGTTTTAAAAAGTTGCTCCCATAAATATTTTGAGCAGTGTGTACTTTTAGTATGTGGCAGTTTTAATGGTAGGGTTCCATTGTACCACCACGGGTGGTTTTAACTATAGCGAGGTTCTCCTATCTTGTATTACTCCTACAAGATATTTCAAACCTATTGATGAACCAAATGAAGATCACTTATCGGTTTAGAGTAGAGTAGATCAAATTCACCTAGGTGTGTCATTTGCGTCAAAGATCCAGGGTACGCCCTAATTTTAAAGCAGGAATTTCATTAAATGAAGCCGCATATCATGCCAAATGGCGAGGGATTATTCTTCTGCGGCTTTCATACAGCAAGACATGCACCAAGTTTTCACGTGACGTCAAATATGATTTTGTTCTGTAGCACTTCCAATACAATGATGTCTATTTTTGTCGACTCCTTGGCTCGCTCTTTTGAAATAATTTATAGTTTTATCTGATGCACGTTACCGGTGCATTCAGAACTTGCATTCCGAAAGAGAGGGCTTTTAGAAGACGTGCTTAATAGTAAAATGACCACACCCATTAAGATAAATAAATAATAAGATAAAATAATAAAATATAATCTCAAACACTATTTCGGCATCAGTTTGCATTTCCAAACGTCGGTACGGTACCCTTAAATGACGTAAAAGGTTCGCTGTACGCAGAGACAATTTAAGCTTGACAGAACAAAGCTACTGGACCGGAATTAACACAGAAAAGCAAAAATAAATATATATGATAAAATGTAACTCAGAGTGAATCTCAGAGTGAAAACCAGAGTGTTTCTCCTCACCGTACAGTACAAATATAGGGCTTTACGTTCCATTTCGCCAATATTTTGATGTCTTTACTTCTAGCTACATTCTCAGTCATCATCAATGAAAGTAATGCCAGCAGCAGTAGCAGTATCAGCATCATCATCGTCGTCGTCGTCGTCGACGTCGTGGTCATCATCATCATCATCATCATCATCATCATCATCATCATCATCATCATCATCATCAGCCGCATCAGCATCAGTAGCAGTAGCAGCAGCAGCAGCAGTAGTAGTAGTAGTAGTAGTAGTAGTAGCAGCAGCAGCAGCAGTAGTAAGTAGTAGTAAACCAGAAGCAGTAGCAGCAGCAACAGTAGTAGCAGCAGCAACAACAGTAGTATATAGATGTTGCTGTTCTAGTAGTACTTTCTGGATCTTTAACGTTTCTCCAAATCGGTACCGTTAATACCAATGGCATAGTATACATGTAGGTGCTACTCTGTCACGTCCGACACATTTGTTGCCTTTTAGTATTTAAACAACAGGTCCAAGGGCCTTGATCCTCTGCTTGACCTTTGGCAGATGAAACCAACATAGCTTTATGGATAATGGCAATGTAGATGAGCATTGAGGTGACTTAATTATCGTCAAAAAAGCTGCCCTATATTTTTAAAATTTGGCAGATCACCCAAATTGTAACACCCTGTATTCCCAACTGATTATCACACTTTCTATTAAATTAGGCTGAAATTGGATGACATCCGTGGAAGTAGTAGTCCTTTGAACATCTTAGTCAACCAAATGACCCCAAACTGAACTCAAAAGAATCAGACATGAAAAGTACCCTACATATGCAGTTCCTAGTACCGCGAGTCGCAAATTTTCATTGGCTTCGCTATACGATCAGACGTTTTTACAAGATATTGCACATTGTACGACTTTCCGATTGACTCGCATGTTAAAATTTCAAAGTGCCACAAGGTTTTTTTTTAAAAACTTGGTCGACCACCAAGAAAAGTAACAACCTGTATTTCATCATTGCAGGCAATGTCTTCATAACATTTGGCTGAGATCAGATTAAAACTGTAGGAGGAGTAGCATTTTGAAATTTCCATCCCCATCTGGTCCTGTGTTAACCAAAAATTCAAACTGTCACAAAAATCTTAAATCTTCGGCAATTCGCCAAAATGTAATAGCCTGGTCTATTTCCCATGACTAACTCATTTATGATAAAGTTTGATCGAAATCGGACAGAAACTGAGAGAGCAGTAGCGTTTGGAAATTTAGCTCCCATAGGGTCCCATGTTAACGAAAATGAAAAAAATAAATAAATAAAATAAAAAATTGAAAATTGGAAACTTTGAAAAAAAAAAAAAAAAAAAAAGCGGTCTGGAGGTATGGCCGATAGATAACTTCCCATAAAATTTCGCAAGAATTCATGAAGCGATGTCTGAGAAACCTACGTTAAGGGACGGACGACGGACTCCCTCGCCACGAGACGGTAGTGGCTCTGCTGTTTAAACACAAGCAGAGCTATAAATTACTAAAACCGATAGTTTAAAATAAGTCAGAACACTTGGAACCTTCCTTTGTTCATAACTGGCCTCGGGGCGTTTCCCTCAGCTAGAGTTCTCGTCGGTGCCTTAGGGTTGTCTCAATCAGAGAAAAAGTTGACGCCAGTAACAAGATACAATGGGGGAGGCCATAAAAACCCCAGGAAATCCGAGTCGCAGAATCCTTGGTATCCGGATTTGCCTTAGACTCTTTGTAGCTTGCAGCGGCAGGGGAAATGAGGTATTTGGATGTGGTGTACGTGAGACATGTAGACCTTTGTGGCTGGAGAAACGGTTTTGCAGTTACACGTAGATCTCGATCGACACACAATGACTACACGCCAGCCATATTATCCCAAATGGATCACGGTCTCTCATGCAAGGCCTTTGGACACACGCGCGGATTAAGAAACAAAAAGACGGCTGGGGCGTATGTACAAATATAAGCGCCCGATATTCATACAACATATGGTGTGGAACCATCTAATATTGATCTGAGCTTTAAGCAGTTCTTTTACCAGGCGCTGTATCGGCCCATTGGTGCGATATCTATAGACAAGATCTTGCATAGCATGCATTGCCATCGGCAAGATGGATGCACTTTTGTCAGACAGTAAATACGTCTACACCAAAATTTAAAAACGTGTCTCTTCTTATTTCCATTAGACTACTATTCCAGGTCAAATCCATACGGTGACAGCATTTTGATTTACGTTGATAATAGCCCCGTTTTAATGGTACTGAAATACTTTAAATTATGGATAAGATGGGGAAATCAATAAAAGGAGTGAAGAGTCTCGAAATAAAAAGGGGGAAATTATCTCACGAGAGTGAGGTTTTTTTATTGAAATACTATAGTTTATCCTGGGTCAATTGCCATTTGGTATTCTTCTTTGACACACAGCATTATAAAGTACATTTGTACATACATTGAAAATTATTAAATATAATACAAGAAATAAAAGCACGAATTACAGATTAACGTAAAATTACAACGACTTTGGTTTAAAATGTTACGGACTGACAGAGCTTGAGATGACTAAAACATTACCATTTAAATTAAAATAAATAGTAACTATTCTTTAAAGATATGCTTAATATTCCCGGCGTATCTAACACTCACTAATTTTGAAACCATTCCAAATTCGGGATCCCCGATCAGCAGTAGATTGCCTGAACAGCTCCAGCTTTGGCTTCGGTACAACTAACTCTTCATTTGTTTGAGACCTGATAACAATATCAGAACCATCACTAGATTCGAACTTTTCGGATAAATACACAGGAGCAGTGCCCTCAAGGCAGAAAAGCAGACAAAACAATGCGTTGTGTGTGGGCTGGACATTTGCGTTTATTTGCCTAGCGCTGGACTGATCGCGGGCGGCGTTGAGACAGAGAGGGTTGCTCCAGACGCGCTGTGATTGGTCAGAGTCGAGGGGAGTTGCCCACGTGCCGCTTTCTGCCCTAAAACCCATTAACAAGACCGTTAATTTCCCGTAACACATCTGTGCATAAGTATTGCAGTAAAATAGTCCCTCCTCTGGCGTAAGGCGAACCATCCACATTGTTTTACAATTCCAGAGATTTTAAAATCATACCTCCATTTGTTTCATTAAATCATAAATCATGATTGGGTCATACAGGTACGTGGCCCGAATGTTTATTGAGTGCAGGCACAACACATCAGAGTTTCTCCAATTCTCACTCCTCAGAATGTTTGAGACAACCCCAGAGGTTCGGGAGGCATTTGAGAAGTTCCGGACGCTAGATGAGTGCCAGGAACTGTCCCAGAGCTCTGTCATGGAGATCCATGGCATGGCCGTCATGAACGCTATAGACGAAATCATCAGCAACCTCGACGATGAGTCAATCCTGGTAGACATCATACTCAACCAGGGCAAAGCTCACGCAAGATTCGGGGACCTTACCGAAACCATGTTCTGGGTAGGTTGAATGGTGTGTGGGGTGAGATGGAGTTGTGCGTGGAAGGTGTTGATTGTCCTTTGATGAATGGATTTTCAGTCTTTTTTAAATTTATATCGACCATCAATTTATCTACAATGCTACTCGTACATTTATATAACATTCTATGATTATAACTACATGTAGCGGTGCGAACATATTTTTCGTGTGTTATTGCTGTTAACTTTGAACCATGGCTGGTTGTGCACGGAATTATGTGCGTGATAATGCATAATACATCTGAACAACATAGCTGAATGTCATTGGTCAGAGGATTTGGACAAAGCTGTCCACTAAGTTCGGCACTAACCTTTCTACACTGCCACCGTAGTAAAAAAAATCCCTACAACAATAATCGCTACATCAGTGGCAATAGTTCTGTGGTTTATTTATTTATTTATTTATTTATTCAGGGTAGATTTGCAAGCGGCAAAGGGCTTTTTTCATATATTGAAAATTGCTCAATTAAATATCCAATTGCGGGGCGCATTGAAGGTCCAGATTTTTTATTCTATGCATTCTCTCTTTTTCTATATTTATCTCTTTGTCTATGCTCTCCGTGCAAATAAGTCATCAGTCTAAACAATTACTGTTTTCGCCCAGGCAATAGAAAGTCCGTTCATGCACACCATCCACAACTGCCTTGGTAAACAGAGCACGCCCGCCGTCCGGGAGCTGTACAGGAAGACTATACGCTTCATCCTCTATGTCATGGTGGCCGGCTTTCTTCGGGAGCACCAGGACAGGGCTAAGGAAGGTGGATACGCCGCCGCCACCAGGCTGGTACTGAGGGAGGCCGGCACGAACGTTCTGCCCCTAACCCTCTCTCCAGGGTCAGCGGGGAGCACCAGAGAACGACCGGCGCCTTTCAAAAACGGTTGGGTCGCACCAAACGGCGACTAAAGAGTCATCTGTTGGAATGTGACTATGACAACTCGGTGACTTTGGTGACCTGTGGCAAATCAGCTGAGCAGGCTGCTAACCTAACCCTGGACCAGATGAGCTCTTTCGGATGACCTCGCGTATTGTTGGGTCCGGGAGAAGTACGTGTCCTGTCCACAGTGGTCCAGTGACATTTACATTATTTCATATGCGTGCATCATATGCCACATCTGCAGTGCATAGTGATCGTTTGTTGGTGTGAGAGTTTTATTTGATGCACTTACTTTGAAATAACAGAACAAGTTTTATACTACAAGTTAGAATGATAAATTAATGGAATAAAAGTAGGGCCAGTATAGGGTATGTTTCAATCACTACATGCATAGTAGTCTTTTTTTGTTACAGTTCTCAACCAAGTTAACTAAGAGGGTCAGACCAGACTTGTTTTGTAGAGGGAAAGTGTAGAATTGCAGACAGTTTACTATTAGGAGAAACACAGAGATAGCCTCAGAACGTGGCGATGATCCATGGAGAAAGGAACATTGCAGCTAGTTAGATATTTAATGTCCTTTCAGACTGATTCAGTGCTTTCAGGAAGATCAGACTTTCTCGTGAATAAGACGTGAAGAATGCTCATCCCTGCAGCATCACTATATAATATACTTTAACGCTAACATACATTGTAAATACTTCTGCTCGAAGAAATTAGCAACACAAGCGGCCAATTTACTTCGACTACCTGTTTTTTTTCTTTAATGAAATTAAAGTTGTTGTTGCATGAGTACTTTGGATTTTTAACTGATTTCAGTCATTGAAATATGTCGCTTGTGATATTGACTGAGATGGTGCTCATGGTAATATACAAGTACAAATACAACTTAAGACACATTTTATAGCGCCAATTCAACACAGTTATCATTGGCGCTTGCGCACAAAAATATAATCATTACCTTTGTTCCTTGGTACTGTCTTTGCATTCGTAGATAAACAGCATTGCAGCAGTAGATAAAGAGTATCCCTTCACATCCTATATATTTTTATGCCGCCTGTCACAGAGTACAGAGAAATGTGTTTACTTTCTAACAATGACCATAGTTCGCATTTAACGAAGTGTTATTCTATTTATTATAACAATACGTATGGCAAATGTAATTCCGTTCTGCCTTGCTTTTCTCACCCAGTTGTTCATGATTCCATATTAAGGTGATCGCCCTTTCATAATGCAGTGAAATTTGTATATTAAGAACATGCTAACGACCATGAAAATATAGTCATTATACACAGGTGGTTTTCATACGGAGGTTCAATATCAGGGAAAGTATACCCCGGAGACCCGCAAAAATGTGCTCTTTAAGAGCAGGTGGTCTTTATATACAGGTAGTCTTTAGATCAGGTTTGACTCTAATTCCATTCAAGTGACCGTCCTACACAAAAATTATTTGTTTGTACACCCTGATACGGTATCGTGCTTTACGGATATAAAAGCGAATAAAAGAGCGGCGCTTCAGCAACAAATAACATTGGTAATATAATCAGGGTAACATAAACACTTCAACAATCGTCAGGACTAGCAAGCCTTCATTGTAAACTAGCTGCATTAACAGCCTTTAAGTTAATAGACAACCAGGTTAAACAAAGTCAAGCCAACTACGCTGATGGTCTACGTACATACATATACATGCGTACATGTACACGCACGTAATAAACGCACTGGCACAAGCATTTTTTGACTTTGATTCAGAAGCTTAGATAAATTAAGAAAAAACCCATCAGCCCCAATAGCTCCACTCTCCAGCATAGCACCGGAAAGAAGACTGTGAGCGACATTTACTAGTGTCACCCGCTTTCCTTGTGCGGGAAATTCATTCGCGATTTCCTGGATCGGTGTCTGGGTGGCGGTTTGTCCTGCTGACGGATGTTGATGTTCGCAGGCCCTTCTCCTCGAGGTTTCGACCGTCTGGCTGTCCGCCTCATGATGAGGTCTAGAGCGACCTCCAGGAATTCGAACACTGTGAGGATGGAGAAGCCCATCCACAGTCCCAGCACTCCGCCCAGGTCGGAGATGTAGTTGTCAAACTGTAACACACACACACAGAGAGTGATAGACCTACGATGGCCCATACGGGACTACACTGATCGCTAATATTAACACACATCAGAATAGGCGTGGATGTGTGTTCTTGAACTTCATACACACACAAACGCACTGTTCTTCTAGTCACAAATGCATGCATTTTGTATTTTGATTTTTGTGTTTTTGTATTTTTGTGTATTTTGTGCTTTTGTATAGTTTTGTGTCTGAGTAGAGTGCGCTTGTGTGTGTATATGAAGTTTCAGAACATACATCAACGCCTATTTTGAGGTGTGTCATAGTGAAGCTACGTATGGTAGGTCTGCTTTGTGTGATTTGTATTTGTCAACCGGAAGGCCTCCGTGTGTTACGGTGGAATCGACGATCTAGTTTCTGTTGCCACCCAGTTACTCTACTGTTCATCTCTGCTTTAACCCTTCCCTGTATGCTCTGAACCCCAAAATCAAGGCTTGATGGTCCCGGTGGGCCGATGATCGCCTAGAGGCGATGATTAATCGGCTACTGCCCTGATCTGATAATCGATAGGACAGTCTTACTATCGTTTAGCAACTTGCTATCGTTTAGTTGTGAACAGTATAATTTTGTGATTTATGCAGTAGTTAGAACAGATATTACAAATATTATTTGTCTTACAGATAATACTTATTAACTCATAAAGAGTTAAAATTATTTAAGAAGAGTATAAAATATGTGATAGGTTTTAGTTTTTGTCATATTTATGATTTATCTAGGACAGTTACTGTTGTGCTATTTATAGATATTTGGTTATCTGTTTTGATTTAAAACATCATCTGATTAATTAATCGTAACCAATCCATAGTGAACTTGTCCTGTCAACAGATCCTAGAATCTACAGTAAAACTAGCGATTATCACCAAAACGAGGAAGACATCTCTACTCAACGAATCTCAAAGTCATGCCGTATCACGGCCGGATCAGCTATGGTGGCCAATTACCAATAACGACAATCACCGAGCTTTTTTGTGGGTCCAATGCACTGCATTCCAGGTGCTACCGACGAAGGTCAGTGAATATAAGCGCTCGGTTATGAGGATGGACTAATTGCAGGTTTGTGTGTCTGTGCGGAATTATTGCCCCAATCACTAAATAATGCAAGGCCAGGAGGCTACGGGTCCGGGGAGCGGTTCTTTGTGCCGTGTTGGCCGGAACAAAAAGCCAATTGCCGCTCATTATCATTCTGTACAAGCAGGAATTTGAGCCGGAACAAACAGCCGGAATTTGAGGCTACATGTAAAGGCATTTAAGGCTCGGAGAAGAGTATATGCTTAGAAAATATCCAACATGGAAGCTACGGTTGTGTTATATGATCGCGGCAGTTTTTTTTTTCATATGCGGGAAATATTAAATAAATACTAACAATATTAAATTAATATAGCCATGTATTACGCTTAGAAGAAGGCAGGAGATTCCTGCAAGGTGAAAAGACATGTTTATGTAAATATGTTCGTTCGGAGTATCTTGTATAGGTTGGAGGGGACCTAAATCACATACGCCCATCTTCAAGCCACATGCCCAATACAAATGCAAAGCATACTCCTTAAAAGGGAGACGAGACGCGCATCTTGCGTTCACACACCTTGTCTGCTTGGTCAGAAGCAATCATTGTCTTTACCTTTTGATGCAACGGTACAAACACCAACGCCACCTTTCCAAATTAGATATCATGCACATACACATGTGTTCCTGCATGATGATGAAGATGATGGTGATGATGATGATGATAATGATGATGATGATGATGATGATGATGATGATGGCGACGACGACGACGATGATGATGATGATGACAGCATGTTTTTATCTCATGAACGACGTATATTTACATACCCTGTATGCAGCTTTCTCGACGACTTCTTCAAAGTTGAACTCCTCATAATAAATCTCCAGTTTGACTAGGTTCAGCTTGTAGTCGCGGGGATGGTCTATGTCGAAAGACGTCCCAATTTTGTCCTTCAGTTTACTTAGCTGAATATTCTGAATATGTTTAAAAATAAAACACTGTAATTTTTCACAAAAAGAAAATGTTTGCGGGGTTCCCGGGGGAGGGGGGGTATTAACATTTATATGTAAGCTTTCGGTGTTCGTAGGTTAGATGTACATATACATACACAAGCTATGGTTCATACCATGGTGCCGAAATTTTATTTTAATTATTTATTCTTAATACTCAGATTTAATATTTAAAAATAGACAGTCTGCATAAAACTATAACCGTTACGGTCAGTTAGAACAGAGGGCGCCCCAGTATTGGCTGGTGTTAAACAAACCCTTCCAGTAAGTTAAATTTCTTTCAAACGAATTTGAAGCAGGGGCAAATGGTAGTTGACGTGGTAATTTTAGAACACGCCCCCGACCCCTATGACAGTTTTTAGCGACTCACGATGCACACAGGACAGAACTTCCGGTGTTACAAAAATGAGGTCAAAATCCGTAAAATATACCTCGACCATAATAATCGCAGCCGTTTTTCACACACTTGGCCTAATCTCAGAAAGCTGCGATCTGAGGATAACGTGGGTGGCTCAACTGCCTTCTGAGGCTCAGGGGTCGATGCCATCATCCTGGGGACAATTAAGCCTTCCCGTGGTTGCCACCTGGTCCCCCCTCCCCTGCTCCGAATCCATTACCACTCACCTTTTGTACAATGGCAGGCCACACACCCAGCGATACTTTTAACGAATAGGACACATCCCTAGTAAAAACGCAATCCGAAAAAAAAAAGTTTAAGAAAACACACAACTGGAATAAGTTATTATTACTGGATATGATCTGATTGAGTTTGCTTTCTGAAAATTAGAACCCAAGTATCAACGACAGGGGTTATATAAAGTATCACGTTAACAGATCTTGTCAAGTAACCATGCTATTAGAGAAAAGCTCAGGTGTGTCTAAGATATAAGTTTTGCTGTATCAGGCACGCATTTTATGTGCAATTTGTGTGCCGGAATGAGTCCCATGTGTGGTTCAAACGGCTCTATGCGGGATAAAACCTCAACACACGTGTATTAAACTTACTGGCAAGCTTCCCCACAGTCACAATGTAGCTGGTTATTTTGGAACAACGTTTCCGTGTTACCTTTGCACCTGTCTAGAAGTAAACAAACACAAAGAAGATAATATGCTCCCTATATCAATGCATAGATATATATTACAGGCAGCAGCTATTCTGTTATAGTTGCGATAATCTGTGTGCATTAAAAGCTAAACTGTATGTAACAAAATATGTTTTAAACACTTAGGCCTTTTTTAGAAATGGATACTTAATTTTAAGGCCATACTTTTATATGGTTTATATATTGGGAGCTCCGATCTTATTCGGAGACAGATTTTTTTTCAAAACTTCCATAAAATTAACGACCTCTTTAACTCTTAACCCCCTCGGGCACGAGATCAACGCTACATATCCGTAACAGGTCCATATACACCGTCATAAAAGTGCGTCGGCAATAAAGAGGCGTAGTACCATATATGTTACGGTTTAATGCATAAATGAATGTTGATTTTATAACCGTGAATTACCTTGGGTGCTATTGTTAGGGTCACAGGGCCGTATATTATAGCCTCCGATAGCCTTCCCTCCCAGGGGATAATATGGGTCGCCACAGCCGCACTTTTTGTACAGATGCGCTTGATAACATGACTTCAGACAGGCCTGATGAACCAAGCACATGTATACGGTATGAAGTGCAACTTTGGTGGTTGAGCTACTTGTAGCTGTAGGTTCAGCTAGATAATTTAGCATGCCATATTTAAATAACCTTAAATCGTTACAATGTCACTGATCCCCCCCCCACACACACACACACTGTCAAGATACCAATAAGGCTGTTTGACTTGCTAGATACATTGAAAAATCGGAGCATTTTTTTGCATGTCACTTTACATTAGATAAGGCAGTAACCTTGGTTTGCATTGACATATTATTAAATATTACACAACTTAACGTAACATAAAACAATGTAACGTAACACAAGACAACGCAACGTAGCATAGCATATCACAGCAACGCATAGCAGACCAAGAGAACAGTATACCGCACTTGGTGACCTACAGTGGAGCAACTATACAGACCGCTACCCGCTACTGGCGTTCCACTCCGCCCTATCAGTCCTATTGGGTACATAGGGTTGGACGTGAGAAATAATACTCTGAACTAAGCACAGTTCTTGATGGTCCATATGGCGTCGCTAAGCTAATTCCCCGATCCAACAGTGATCTATACAGTGAAACCTGTCTTTAGGACCACCTGAGAAATAGGGACACCCTGAGAATTAAGGACAGCTACTTCAGTCCCTAGCTGTGTTCATTATGTGGAAATGGACCTGAGAAATAAGACCACCTCAGAATTCAGGAGAGTTTTTCTCAGTCCCTTGGGTGCCCCTAATTCCCAGGTTTCACTGTATATGTAGTCTTGCATTTCGGTACAGAAAAAAAATCTCATAGTGCCACGCCTTTTACACCCTGCGTGCGCCACTGTTTTGGCCATAGCATGCTAGATGTCTGTAAGATTATACCCACCTGTGTACTGTATTTGACAGGGTAGAGTTCTTCGTAGACACTGACGTCACTATTGTCCTTGTCCACGTCCACACATTTGCTGTAGGGCCTTCCTTTGCGTGCAATGGTCACCTACATTACAAACCACGACCTCGTCAGTACCCACGGACAGCATAATACGTGACAAGGAAAAGTATCAGGTTTATAACTTTGTTTTTCCTTTATGTCTTTACTGTTTTTCTTATAGAACTACGTTGTTATGATTGAAGAAATTCTGAAATGACAAAGTAAAAATAAAGCCTAGATAGAGACAAGTTAAAAAAAAAACTCTAGCAAGTTGCAGCACAGTCAAGTGGTTCGAATGTGCCTTAGTTGACTTTAACATGGAACCTCTATGTAAACCGCACATATAGGTAAAATGAAAATTCCATTCTACATTATATATCGTATGTAACAGACGTTGTATATCTCTAACAGGGGTAACTTGAGAGATCAGAAAGTGACTTCGGCCGTACCTGCCTAATGCCTATGGATGTGGACAGTCCTGGTTTAATGGTGATTCCCTCGTCTTCCGGGAATGGCATCCGGTTGCTGGGGTGTACCAGCAGCCTGATACCCGCTATCTCACTGCCCTGGGACAGGTACTCGTTCTGATTGATGTTCATCACGACATGAAGACCTGAGACACACAACGTAACACTATGTTAGATGTTAGGTATTTCCCATTTAGAGCTGATAATTCGTACATCGTTGGCCTAATTCCAACAGTGTTTGTCTCAAGCACAAGATAAATATGATGAGCATGTATATCTGTCGTGGGAAAGTTAACTCGGCACAACGCACGTGTGGAGACATTTTATGTGAATGAAGCTGCCATGACTGTTTTGCAAAATGCTTTTTGAGTACTTTCAACCGCTTAGAAACATGGATGATTCTCGCTCACAAACCATGTCTTCGC
>JAAUYG010069460.1_pt1 | contig 13998 bp, 6 predicted proteins | sample 7278091 | NCBI WGS metagenome assembly JAAUYG01 (sample SAMN14350201, study PRJNA611818) | marine sediment metagenome | isolation source: surface marine sediment (0.6m) | place: French Polynesia: Moorea | collected 2018-08
GAGGTGTATGTTATATATTTGCCAGTATTGTATTATCACGGTAATCTATGTCACAGAAGGGGCTTATGCAGGCGGGCGGGGTTTTCAGCTGTCTCAGCGGTCTTTCTTGTTTCCCTTTCAGATGGTTAGGGGTCTGGGGTCCGGGGGCCCGTAGCCAGGAGCCACGGCATAATGTTATGGTTTGACACAGAATTAGGTGATGAGCTACTTACTACTGCTACCGCTATTGCTACTACTACTGCTACTACGTACTAACTACTACTACCACTACTGCTACTACTATTGCTACTACCCTAGCACTACTGCTACTACTTACTACTGCTACCACTACTGCTACTACTACTGCTACTACCCTAGCACTACTGCTACTACTACTGCTACTACCCTACTACTGCTACCACCTACTGCTACTACTACATACTACTATTACTACTGCTACTCCCACGTACTACTACTCTACCACTACTGCTACTATAACTACTGCTACTACTACCATGGTTGTAGAGTTATATATGTTCTCTGTGCTGGCTCCACATTCAGTACAGTTGCTATATGGTTTTACCATAGAACTGTGAGTAGTATAGTCTTAATAGCAGTAAATAGGTGTCTTGACCTGAAGCTAACCAGCATGCAGGTTCACTCAGATGTTTTATCTCTGGAGCTCTTTAAGCAAATGAGTTCATAAACTGGTCTAGTCCGCACTGCTCAACTTGTTATCTTATTATTGTATTGGGAAAATGACACTTTGCAACAGTCTTAACAATTGAGTGCCTTCCCTGTACATCACATATAGCTGTAAAATCGGACTCGTTATACGTGTGCATACGTGCAATAAATATGCATGTAGTTGTCCCTCTATTTTAAGACCACCTTGACTGTAAGACCACTTAATTTTGTCTCCAAGGGTTGCCTTGTGTACTAGTGAAATTCAATTTTAAGACCACCTGCCGTATAAGACCACATTTCTTCGGTCATGAGGTATGGTCTTAAAATAAAGGGACTAGTGTATTGGTCGTTGGGAGTGGGACTTGATAAAATAATTCTGGATGACCTCTAGAGCAGATAAGTCTAAATGTTAACTGTCAACAACAATTGGTGTTATGCTATGTTAGTTTGTATAAACTGTACTGAAGAACACTTCGTACCGCAGTATGTGATTTCACATGCGAGACTTTGGCATTCCAGTGAATGATTGACTAATAAATAATACATAAATGTATAACTTTTCTTTGTTGTTGTTAATATATTGGATACTACTACTTTGGGTATACAGTAGTCCCTCTCTACTAAGGCCACCCTATTTGCCAACAAACTGTGGCCACATTAGAGAGGTGGCTTTTGGTGAAATACATTGACAGTAGCAAAACAGATTTATGACCTTATTAGAGAGGGTGGCCTCTGTTGAGAGTGACCACTAAGATACGGACCACTATTCAATTGACCATTCAGACGTAGTTTTCTAAATTGTTCAAAAGCGGACTAACAAGTTAGTCTGTCTAAATATCAAGTTACATACCAGTGGTGCTTAATAGTTGTAAATTTTGTTACTCTGAATGAACTTTTTAGTAATGTGGAGGCACACAATATAGAAAAGATTTGTCAAGATGGTATGCCAAGTTGCGAATGTTTCATGTGAATATGTTTCAAACTTTGCATGTTTAAAAAGTCTATTGAGACAATCCGTGAACACAAGCCCGCAGACATCTTTGACACAGTTTATTACGAATAATCATTATACATAGTAGTGATAGCATTATGATGACCAGCCTGACGGATGCGTCAGTGTCTGTGTGTGTGCTGGCTGTAATCTGTAAATATTACGTTAAAGCAGCCACGATGCCAGCCACAGCCATAAACCAAACACCTGCTTAACAACAGCCATAGCAAGCGCTTTAATAGTGACACTGTACATGGGGGAAGGGGGGGGGGGAGGGGCTAGAGCTGTGAGAAGATAATACAAATAGTTAATAATAATAAATATACAAGTATGGTTACGGCAAATAGCGATAGCTAATTGGGATATAAAATGCAGTATAACGATGTCTAGTGTGTGACGCGAACCACTTTACTGTTTATCCCAATGTAGGCATGCTGTCATTGCTACACATGGACCATATAACGGATTGGTGTGCTGCATGGAGAGAATGCCTAATCAACACGTTGGGTGTCATGTAATAGCTGCTGTCCGAGTCGTGTCCTACCAAAGATACATGTGTGGATATTTCTGCTATTAGCTGTCATATCGTGTATATATCAAGCCAAGAGACTCCAGTAGCTGAGTGCAGATTCTCGACTCTTTCACAGAACTATTTCCCTTGAATCAATTTCTTCCCAAAAAATATTTACTTTATTTCACTTTTTTTTTACTGTATGCAGTATCTAGGCTTAAGTGATTTTGTGAAGGCTAACCCTGTACCAGCAGCAGGGTTTTTTGTTTTCTTTCAGGACAAGAATACAAAACGAAACATGTACGGCACGGAGGTCAACAAAACTGGTCGAGGTGCAAGTTTGGCGTAAAAAGTTTCTTTAGTATATGTTCCACCTCCATTTCCCAACGTTGGAATCCCGAGACAGACCGTCAATATCGCGTGGTGTTTTTGAGAACTACATGTCAGGAACCAAGTAAACATGGTAACTTGTATTTATATCAAACCTAGGACATGCATTTGATGTGAATGGGTAAAGATTTGTGGAGAATACAGTACTCTGGATCCTCCCAATTGTCTCCAGAAATGGGAGAGTGCTCAGTTTTTATGGCTAAATTGCTGCTTTTCTGCATTAATTCTCATCTAAATAGCAGAAATTTACATAATTCTATTGTGAGGTCATCAGTAATTTACATAATTCTATCAGTCTTTGAAATAAAGTATGAGTTTTTTAACATGACAATTTACAGTAAGATCAGTGTCAGGGGCAATAGGTTGAGTATTGGGAATGTAAGGGGGGGGGGGGTGGATTGGGGGGGGGGAGCATTCGGCAGTATAACATCACAGAGCGGTATGGAAACGCAAACCAAATTATCGTAAAACATTACGCCGTCACACGTTTTCATTATGATCACATATTGCCAGAGGGTATAGAAGGCTAAAACTGCAGCACGTATGTACCAGTACACACATACCTACCACCTACAAATACACAAATGGGGAACTTCAATCATCAGGAAGGAAGGCCACAACAGTCTCACAGTTCTAGTTTATGTATCTTCTAAAGGCTTTCCTGCAAGCATTATTGGTGGCTCGCCCCTTTGCGATGATAGACTCTTGGGTTAATTATCAATGCTCCATTTTTTCGTCCTCGAATCTTTGTAACTCTCGGAGAGTCCCAAGATTCACAAAAGCTCAACACTCAAGACTAGCTTGTCTGTCCACACAAAAGCGATGAAAGACATCAAAACTTAAACTAAAGAACCCAAACAACTTCCACAGTTACTTACATGTATGCAGCATGGTTACCAAACTAGGAGGCACACGCACATGCAAGCAAGCAAGCTAACAAATGATTGCACATTGACATATTATCGCAGTAGGAGGCATCCAACGTCACATTTCATGATTACCAAGTGTAAAATTTCAGTCATTACAGGAAGCTGCTTCTCCGACACTCCATACCACCCCCCACCCTCACCTTCCCAAACAAGAACTGCGAGAAATGGCACTTTTAATAGATTACATATCATACGCAGATTTCTTTCCCCAAGCGATATTTCCATCACAAACATAAAGAAATACCAATAGCAGTAATACCTCCCCGATCCTTCTGAGAGAAAGTTTCAATTTGATACACATAGGTGCGCCATTATGCAATCAACCGAGCACCTAGCAGGTATGGTCACCCAATTATTATAGATATGCCAGGCACACATGGAAAAGGTTTCACACACATGCACATCCCTATATCTCAATCTAACAATTCATTTGAACAGAAGCAAATTTATTATGCTGGAGATAGGTTATTGGCACATTTAGCTCTCGATCTCTCCCATACACATTCAGATGAAGTAATCTCTTAATGCCAAAGGCTGAAACGATCAAGATACAAAATTTCATTTCCCCCCCTTAAGTCCTGTGATTATATTTGCTTAACACATACTATGTTCACTCGAAGAGGCAAAACAATAGATTTTCTTTTTCAATTCATTTTGCTGATACACATGATCCTCCAATGGGACCGTACGGTCATAAAAGCTAATATATATTCTTTCCAGGCTTTATAATCACTAATATGATGGCAACAACCATATCTTGTATATAAAATATTACTCCCGTCAACATGCAAACATCTACAAACCAATCGCTGTACAATTACATGTGCACACACATACACAAGTGTTATATATATATTTATATAATGTATAGATATATTGATATACGGAAACCATGCACCAGGCAGGCTGAATGGGTAAATACAAAGAGAAATTAATTTAATAATTATCAACAACAACAAAAAAGTAGGGACTTGTTGATCAAGTCCACCCGCCCACGCCAAGACTCGTGTGCCTTCTAGAAAGCCTTATATTCTACCTGATAATACTTGTCCAATTTGTGTTCATCTCCCTCTTTTAGCAACGGACGCTTTCCGCAAAAAGCAAACAAAAAGTCTTCTTGATATATCAAGTTCCTAACACATAAATCTCAAACTAAAAAAAGTCAAGATAAAAACATGACACCGTTAAAAGACATTGAATCAAGAAAAGAACGCATACACCCTGCCTATAGGACTTTTATATGTTTTAAATAATCAACCATTGATGCTAGTAAGGGAACTTTCACTGTAGTGAACAATTTCTTGACACATTTACCGCCACTGTTTTTTATGCCATTCGGCACTAATGCTGTCATGTCACCTACAGAAGGTGAGAGTACAGATGTTACAATCTGCAGGGCTCGAAATGAACTTCAAACAGTTTAAGACCGTACTGAAACTGTCACAGAGAATACTTTACACTTGTCAAAAATTGTCCCAAAATGGTGACTTGGACACCAAACCAGTTAGTGGCCACTGTGGACTGTTGCAATTGCATCTACCCCAACAATTTTTAGTCGTCTTAAGTTAAATTTCTATCATCACCCATATAGTGTGTTTTATTAACTTCGAGCTCTGCTACCTTCCTCTCTGTAGGTCCAAATCCTGGCAGCGACTGTTACATATTCATTTTACACCTGTTCTCGATCACAGCCATCTGACTTATATGGCCAGTGACCAAAAGTACTATGTGGACAGGATAGACTCACTAGAGAGCAACCGATATTCTTTTAGTTTTTTTGTCCAGAACAGGTTTTGGAGAACACTCGGTGCGCCTCCTGCTGGCCTGACTAGGAACTACACTGAGAGGCAGGATCTACCTGCCTTCAGCAGCAGCCGCTTGACGTATAGCAATGGGGGGGGGGGGGGTCAGTTAAGGGAGATTGTTGCTACGAGCCTCAATACTGGGATAAATAATCAGGCCCTGGGGAAGCTTTCTTGAGAAATCTTAAATCCAAAAACGGATTATCTTAGAAGATGGTAGCCATGGCGATCATTTCCTTTTTTTTTTTTCTTTTTTCAAGAAAATAGGTTCAGTTCAGTTTCTAGAAAGATCTTGAGTTTTAATAGCAAACTTGAGTTCACTTGTCGCCTTGGCAAAAGATGCTGTCATTAAGATCAGCGCTGGACTTGAGATTTCTCAGGAAACCAACCCGCCCCAGGGTAGCCCTAGGGTAAGGATGTGACTAGTATGGACACTCGAGTACCAAGTGGTGCCACAGATTCTTTTGAACGAGGACACAAAAAAATACTGTCTTTACAACACACAGAAAAACTGAACAGAATACATGGACTGGTACATACACAGAGGTAGTGCATGACTTTATGGCAAGCATTCTCGTTACTGTCAACGAAAAGGTGCGTACGTAAAAGGTGCAAAAAAGATCTGTAGGACAATATTAAACAGTAGAGAATGCCGATTTGTTTAAAAGTTCTTCCCCCACATATTAACATATTATGTCTTTTTTTTCTGCACAAAAATATTAAATAACTAGACTTAACGCTCCTTGGCACAGTTTCCCAGAAATCTGTAGATGACCGACACTGCAGTTCTTAAAAAATACCCAAGTCTAAATTTTAACTCATATTCTTAGTCAATCACACTCCTCAGATTGGTGACTTAAGTGTAAGCTTAAGACTTAAAATACTTTCCAGAAGTCTGGCCCACTAATCGCGCAGGAAAGACTATGTTCTCCTCTATGGGGTCAACTGAGTCTAACGGATCTCCAAGGTTGGCATCACTGCCTGATATCGCTCAAATAAGATTTGGTTTCAGACATCCAAGTTCCGATTTTCAGCGAGCCTTCAACTTTATACAGCTGCCTTTATCGTAAAATTTGTATGAGTTTGTGCACGGCTAAGTACAATCTTCACCTTCTTGAGTATTAGGTTTGCCAGTAGTGGCAGTATATGGTCTAGCCTTCAGATACATGTGGTGAACAAAGCCCAGCTTTCACCTTACAGTAGTAATTGACACATCTGGAGCACAAACGCTTAGTAGTCCAGCTTTGCGTGCCGGAACTTTGCGGTGATTTTTCTAACTAGAGTGGCGGCTATATAATGTAGCAAAACTGGGCCGATATCTAACTGCTACTATTTTTCAAGAAATGCAGTGTCAGAACTGAAGGAAATGCTTATCTATCACATGTCATTATCCTCCACGCCCCCTATAGGTTGCTTCCGGAAGTACGTAGCAACGAATGTCCCGACATGTAAAATCTGTATCTCCCGTACTATAATATGCCACAGGTCAGCGGCACACTAGTCTGCCTGTTGCGTCAATATGACTATATGTCACACTTCATACATGCGCACACATACACCCACATGCTTTTTATATAAAATAACATCGGCACTTCGAGCTTATATCCTATACACACAACACAAGACATAGCCATGACGCTTCATACAAAATATTTTTTTTTTTTTGTTTTTAGTTTTGTTTGTCTTGTGTGTATCCGAGTCAACGAAACGGGAGTCTTCAGTCCCACTGCCTTGTATAGCGACGACGACGCTCGGTAGTTTTCAGGAGAAAACATTGTCAGTGACAACGATATTGTCGGGGGGTAATATCCTGGTCCATGCGTTACCATGCCGACAGGCAGCCATCCATCCCTCTTGCAGTGTAAACACCATAGATATCGTAGCACGGTCTGCGTATACAGAAATGCAACACTATGATAAATGTGCTTCAGGGCATGTAGTCTACGGTACAAAGAGCTGAGTTGTTTGTTATGTAGGATATGGCCTGATCATCGCTACGATGCCCGAGAAACGACGATGTGGCGTCCATTCACATGTTCACCAGGAGGGGAACTAGTGCACCCTTTATTCACCAGATGGAGCTACTAGCAGCGCCAGCGAGCCGTGAGTAGAGAGAGTCTGGTAGAGCGTCCAGACCTCGGAGTGTTGACTGTGTGTTATGGCAGGGTATGGGCAGAGTATCCCAGTCCAAATACAACGTTATTTTGGGGCTCATTAAGTCGGTCAGACGACCTCTCACCAAGCATCGGTGTAACGCACATCACATTCTTGTAAGCAAGGCAGTTTTTCCTGAAATTAAAATTAAACCCAGAATCCATTAGTCTATATTATTTCATACTTTAATTTCATGTGAAGTGTGTTTGCACAACAAATATGGGTTTTAATTCGTACCTAATTTAGCTGACTCTGAATGCAAAAAGCTTTTAGCTTCTAAAGTAAATTATATACTGGTACTATTTATTTATAAGTGGGCATTTTTTTTTAAATATTGCGTTTTAGTGAAAGCCCATTGGAGTCCCTCAGAATTACACAGCTTACACAGACACGTCTGATACAGATAAATACATGTAATGCTGTAATCTTAATATGAAATTTTAAACCAGGTGGCTAAATAAAATGCAGCATTCACCTTGAGTCCCTCAAATGTCAAGGCGGAGAGGTGGGTACTGTTAAGATTCAGTTTACGAAGGCTTTTAACGGCTGAAAATAAATTGGAACAATTATATGCAGTTGGCTCTCTTTGGTGTGACTTGCCAAAATAAGTATTACGTGTGCAAACTTATATTGTGAGAATATTTTTTTTGATTATTTAAGCAAGGCCTTAATAACCACATTTTTTCTTATATATTAATCCTTTAATTTCTTGCTTTAGCACAGTTTTAAATGGATTCGTGAATGGCAGCAGGTTGGTGACTTATCTAGCAGAGAATCTTTTCTACTATACTGTTCAGGTTTAGTTGGCGACACTGCAATGGCACATGTGATTTCTACCCCCCCCCTCCCCCAAACATGTACATGATAGGTGGGAGGAGCATGTATGTTCAAGACAGGTTCTACTGTACTGGGAAAGCAGGGTTGAGGAGCATACTTACAGGAAAGGCAGCACAGTCCCTTGTCAGTGACCGGGGTTTCACACAGGTTGAGGACTTGGAGTTTCTGTAAATGTTCTGACACCAGTTGTAACCCGGCGTCCCCAAACTGGACATAGCCGCCACACACAGACACCGAGCCACAGAGAGAAAGAGAGAGAGATGGTTAGGATGTCGTCCCCCCGTATACGGAAAGCCCTTCTGCCAAGGAACCTGGCTTTACTAGATAAAGGTGTCCTTTGGCGAGAGGGAGCATCACATGACTTCACAGTACTTTCTGCAAAGAATATGTCCTTTCTGGCAGGGTGTCTTCCCTAGAGAGTGGCCTTTAAGAGAGGGACTGTTGTAATGGTGTCCTATATTGTACTCTTTAACTGCGGCAAAATAACAGAGATATTTTGAATCAGTGATACTACAGGGAATGTCCAAGTCCATGTGAGTCTGGTACCCCTTCACCCCCCCATGCCACTACCGTACCTGTGTAGACCATAGATTCAGATAGCGTAGTGATGGCAGCTTAATCAGATCCGAGGCGCAGGCCGAGGTGACTTGGGTGAAAGCGAGGCTCAGACACTCCAGGTTGCCAAAGGAACCGGAGCTCAACATTTTCGCCAGATCGGCATCTGTGGACTTTGAAGGCAGGGTCAGCTTGCGCGGCCCACCCTTCTGTTGCTGTAATACAAAGCAGAAATAATGTTAAACATGGAAAGTACTTTAGCATTGCAACTTTATTTCACCTGAATGTGATCCCTTTCGTGATGTTACGTGGTCTTACCATGCTCTTACTCAGATCTATGCTTTGTCAGTCTATAATGGTGTTAATAGAGTTTATATCCTATAAACATAATATTGTCTCGTGCTTAAATACCAGACAAACACACTGCACAACCCTCTATTGCTCCAATTTTGCTACGTATGTTATGAAGCAAAGTTAAGTAAGTTTTTATTATTTGTAATAACCATAAGATGTAACTCACAAACACAGACATTTATATCATGTAGAGGTACAGTGTACTGGTAGATTCAGTGTTCAGTGAACCGCATATTGAGCTTTTCCAAGAAGCGACCTCCCCCCCCCCCCCCCTGAAGTTTCTGCCCTATGTCATTACCCCCAGGGTGACAAAACACACATTTATGTACCAGTTCTCTCAGCTGGATCTGGCGTTCGCACAGCTCCGCATACATCCTCTTCCCCTGTGACGTGCTCTGTAGAGTGGTGATGATCTGCATCTTCAGGTCCGAGCTCTCGATAATCTCGTACTCCAGCATGGCGCACAGGAGCTAAACGATACAAAGTCAGTATTGCTATCACACCATTATTGGGTCATACCAGCATAGATAGTATTGACATTATTGGGTACTACAATATGTCAGTATTGAAATTACTGGGCATACAATATGTCAGTATTGACATTACTGGGCATACAATATGTCAGTATTGATATTACTGGGCATACAATATGTCAGTATTGACATTACTGGGCATACAATATGTCAGTATTGACATTACTAGACATACAATAGTATGAGTATTGACATTACTAGGCACACAATAGTGTGAGTATTGACATTACTGGGCATACAATAGTGAGAGTATTGACATTACTGGGCATACAATAGTGAGAGTATTGACATTACTGGGCATACAGTAGTGTCAGTATTGACATTACTGGGCATACAATAGTCTGAGTATTGACATTACTGGGCATACAGTAGTGTCAGTATTGACATTACTGGGCATACAATACGTGTCAGTATTGACATTACTGGGCATACAATACGTGTCAGCATTGACATTACTGGGCATACATGTCAGCATTGATATGACTGGTTCATGAAATATACAATAACATACATGTGAGTACAGTAGTCCCCTGATAATAACATGAATAAGGCCACCCTATTTGACAAGAAATTGTAGCCACATAAAGACATGGCCTTTGGTGAGAGGGACACGTAAATGCTGTGATAGTACCGGTAGTAGTGACAAAGATTTATGGCCTTATTAGAGGGTGGCCTCTCTTGAGAATGGCCACTAACAGAGGGATGTCAGTATTGGCATTACTGGGTCATACAATGTCATGTAAAATACATTACATCAGTATTGCCAGTACTCCTCAGTCGTTATACATTTCAGGCACTTGACTATTGCACACTTCAAATAGTAAGTGATAACTCCTGTCCAAATTTGTAATTTTGTACACTACTGAACACTTATTTATAAATACCACCTGTCACATATATACATTATTTACGAAACCATCAGTGGTCTTAAAACAGAGTACAGTGGTCCCTACGATTTAAGACCCCTCCATTCTAAGACTTCCCTGAATTTTAAGACACCTCCCATCAGTAATACCACACTATACTGGCAACATAATTATCCTTTTAAGATCATCTTTAATTTGAGAGATTTTTTTTCCGAGTGAATTGATACGGGTGGTCTTAAAATGGAGGTAACTAGCAGTGTATATATGAATGGCTGACGTGACTTACATCCATGGCAGACTCATTTTCCCGGAGCGCCAGCAGCATACAAGGACTAATCATTTTCTGGATTCCCTCCAGGAACTTCTTTCGTCGACAGCAGCAGCCCATCAGACGACGTAGCTACGGGAGGAAGGGGAACAGTCAGATCATTACGCAGGATGCGCTAACAATGTGTTAATCCGTAACATAGCACTAATCATGATTAACACAGCGCAAAATAATTGCCTAATAACCTTGTAATTGCGAGTATTTCAGGTCACAAAAATCACAGCATGAATAGTCGTTTCATCATGTTCATTTGAACGCTACACTACCATTGATCATGTGGCACCCTATAGCCATCACATTGTTACTTTCATGAAGTTTCGGCCAACAACGAGCCTACTTTGTTTTTGCACGCTTTCTCATCTTTTGGATATCTTCAGAAAATTTTCCCAGCAAGGGGTTTAAAATACTTCCTATAAGGCTAGCTCAAAATAAACACCACTTCTCAGCAGTACCAATACTGTATGTTATTCTGTATAGTAGCTTCAGAAAAAAGACCACCTCACAATTGAGTCCGGGGTGGGTGGGGGTGGGGGGTTATTAATTATTCCAAGGGCCCAGTATAATACTTTGTTGAATATTTCAGCCAACACCAAGAATGGACTACTACATAACAAACATGATAAAATCTGAGATAAGCAGTATTACAGCATAACCTGTCTCAAAAGACTACCTGTCTAGAAAGACCGTGTACTCCCAGCACGACCTACAGTTCTAGATACTTCAACTTGCTACCAAGGACCACATTTTGATAGTCATTGTGGCAGTTTTTCTAAATAGGTTCTACGGCATGTTTATCCCAAAATGCTCTCATCTTCGACATTTTCTAGGTGATATTGACTTTTCCAAGAAGTTGATTAGTTATACATGTATCGAATCCAACGGAATCATGTTTCCGAGGAGCATGTCAAAAACACCAATGTCAAAGGTCTCCGTTTTAGAATTGGCTTGTGGCAATACGGTCTCCTAGGCGAATCTATGAATATATCTTAGGCCAGCCCAGTCGTCCATCCCCAACAGGAAAAGGCTCAATCTCGCCTGGCCATCCCATAGCTAAACATGTTAACCGGTAGGTAACTCCCACTTCCCCCTCCCCCCACCCTTACTCCCTCAAGCCTGGAGCCATACATAGGCAGCCTGGGCCCACAGGTGGCAATTAATCAAGATAGAGATGTCCTCAAAAGAAGATTCCCTAATCAATAACTGTGATCACGGTTTGGTCCGTCTCTCTCTCTATCTCCCACTTTCTCTCTGTGTGTACCAGGCTTCACTGACTGGGCACCCACCCCTAAGGGCTTCCGGGAGGCTGGGGGGGCACTGTAACATGGCCACTGGTGTATCTAGTTTGCGGGAAAAAAAAAAAAAAAAAAAAATCTACTTTGCGGAAGTGAAACCAAGTGGACAGCCAGTGTATTGGCTGTTTCGGAATGGAAGTGATCTACGCCCTACAAACACGTCTTCCTACTTGTATCGTTCACGCAGCTAAGCATTCAGTGAAACTTTATTTAATATAAAGACCACCCTAGGAACCATCAAAATACAGTCCTTATACACAGGCTGTCTTTATATGCAGCTTCAATAATATAGAAACTAGACTCTTGTGGACCTGTAAAATGTGGTCTTTCTAAGCAGTGGTCCTTTTATATAGGTGGTCTTTAGGGCAGGTTTGACTGTAAAACAATGAAGGAGAAATATTGAACAGGCCAAAAAGCTTCCGTACTCCTATTCCAGACAGATCTAAAAATACTTTTGTGTCACCAGATTATTTGGCAGTCCAAAAGATATACTGGACCAATAACATGACTTATGTTCACTGGCAAGGACAAATCCGGCCAAACCCTATTACACTGACTGCTGAAAAAACAGAGCTGCCTGCATAATGGCAATGACATATACAAACTTAGTCTTCTGGGTACAGTGGCTTATTTTTATTTTTGGGAATCTAAAGCCATTTCGGAAATCCTCCACCTGATGCCACCTGCACGCCCGGCGGGGGCTGTTTTCTTAAAAAAAAAAATCTTAAGTGAAACACGGATCTTAAGCATTTAAAAACCAAACAAATAAAGAAGTCGGTCGCGGCGGGAAACAGTTCGTCGGCTCTGTCGGAACACCAACTCGACTCCAGACATAATATCAACTGGGACTCGACCCGTATGATAGACCGGGAGACCGAGTATTTTCCACGGAAGGTCCGAGAGGCCATCCACATCAGAAGACAGCGACCGGAGATGAACAGGGATGGGGGCCTTGAACTACCTCACATTTACGACTGCGTATTGATTGCAGCACCACCTAGCAGTAGAGACGCCAACAGTCAGTCTGAGGAAGTTCACTGAACAGAGTGGACGAAAGTCTCACAAGGAGAACCAAACTACTGTTTGTGACAAATGAACTCTCTCGTTTTGTCTTCCTATGCATCTTTCCAATTAGAATAAAAAAATAGCAGAAATGCACATCATACAAGGTTTTAAGAAGAGCTACCGAATTGAAGTTAGACATTGTAAAAACATAAAATTACACATATACTTGACCATGATAATGAACCATATTAAAGCCCTAGCAATGGTACTAAACTTCAAATGGATATAATCAAAGGACATCAGCACTCATAATTCCTCACAAGGAACCCAATTGGTTGTAAATATCTACATGACCCATGCGCTTTTTAATGAATAAAATTTTGCTTCAAAATATATTCTTTGTTTTCTTTTTCTCCTGGCTTATTTTCTTGCAGAAAAAAATAATTATTATAAGCGTAGTAGTTGGAGTTGTAGTGATTGTAGGTCTAGCGGTGGGCTTGTCCTTCCTTTGAGTGGATTTGGACGATCCCCCAATACAGGACATACCAGCACCAGTGTGGAAAAGATGTAGGTTCAAGTGTGGATTTTGCAGTGTGCATTTAACTGATCCTTCTTTTAAATTTTTTCAAATATTAAGATTTCCAATTAAAAAATTCCATCAGGTGAGTAGTACAAACAACAAGAGGTCCAAGGACCTTGGCGCTCTGCTTGACAGCTGCAGTTGGGATGACATTGGCAATTTTCTGCAGACTTGTATCAAAAACTCACTTGTGCAGACTAAATCA
>JAAUYG010010870.1_pt1 | contig 13994 bp, 7 predicted proteins | sample 7278091 | NCBI WGS metagenome assembly JAAUYG01 (sample SAMN14350201, study PRJNA611818) | marine sediment metagenome | isolation source: surface marine sediment (0.6m) | place: French Polynesia: Moorea | collected 2018-08
GTGTTATCCAGTTTATGTGGTCATTGTCTTCCATCTTGTCAAGCAGAGCGCCAAGCCCCTGGGCTTCTTGTTTTATTTTCATTAACATGGGACCATATGGGAGAAAGATTTCGAATGACATCTCTGAAAGTACCGGTACATCAGTTTCACTCCTAAAAAAATCAGGCATAGGTAGGATGGGGGTTCTCTACCAAAGTTGTTCAAAGAATTTGTGAAATTTCTAATTTTGTATTTTTGCCATTTTTTTTTTCATTTTCGTTAACATATGACAATATAGGGGTAAAAGTTTTAAACCACATCTCCTCTTAAAGAACACACCAGATTTGCTCCCCAAGATTCATGTATACTCCTGGGGAGGGTCTCCACCAAAGTCGTTAAAAGAATAGTGAAATTTAAAATTTTGAATGTTTTTTGTTCTTTTTTGGCCGTTTAACATGGTAAATCAAATCAATAATAAAATCAGTGGGGAATTATAAAAAAAAAAATGTGTGATATCTTTGAAACCGCTGGCCGTAGAGCAAAACAGACCAAAATTTGGGCCTCAGGGGTAAGACTGTTTCATGTATACAGGGTACTTTTGACTGTCAAGTGTTCAGTTTGGAGTCATTCATTGCATGTATCTTCCATTATTTCATGTATAGCTTGATGTATCTTGAACAGTTTAACTCACAAGTTACAGTAAATGTTTACCATTAGACAGTTGACCTTGATAATTGGTCTACTTGCATTTATATTTGCATGACTATTATCTCTATACAGGTACAGCGTATATATGTACATGCAGTACTACATGTAATTACATGTAGGTAGGGGCTCTCAATCAATTTCCCCTTAGAACATGTAGTTCAGTTGTAATCCTATATCCCTACAGAATCTTAGCCTAATACTTTTTAAGAATCAAACTTTCCCTTGTATGTTTACATGTACACGTACATTATAAATGCTATTGCATCCTGGGTAGATGTTTGTGTTTGATTTGCTTGAAATACAATTGTGTTTGACTACTTCATTTCTGTCCGAGCAAGACATTTTATCATAAAAGGGGCAGAGCAATACTGGTAAATCAGGTCTCTACCTGTTATCTACAGTGCTGTCGTTTTTGCCTAATTGGTCCTTAATTAATTGGCTGGAATAAAATTTGCATCAGTTGGTATTATCAAGGACTGTTTGAGTGGCTTTATTTATTGTAAGCCTTGAACTAAATTGGCTCTCTGCGATATAATTGACAGCTTTGAGGCAACATGTACCATCCTATTAGCCTTTACTTTTGATGCATTTCTGTCAGGCACTCAGTGTGGCGTGATTGAAGTAAACATTCAAAGTGGTAAAGATTCCCCACCATATACTGGTACCAGTAATTGTATTATCCTTGCAATTATTAACTAATGCATTTATCAATTACTGATAAGACGAATGTGACATACATGTACATGTCTTTATTTTATTTATTTATTCACCCTCCACATAGTGGAGTAGAGATATACATAAAAATGTCATGCAAATAAAGCATGCAAGTGTGTTAAAGCATATCACAGCGCAGTTGAGGATGGACCAGCAGAAACTTCTTAGAATATGGCTTAATAAAATTTTCCGATAAAAGTACTTTTGTTCTTTCTCCCCTTTCACACCAGTAATCCGGAGTACTACTTCGGCAGATAAAGCAATTAAAAATTCCATGCTATGCCCTGCCACGCTGTCACACCAGAAAATTTACTTCGGTTCAGAACAAGGTCGGTTGACTTTACCCGAATTATCTGCCAGGTGGCGGCAAGTCGGTCATGTGACTAGCCTCGAGTTTTGCTGCTGTCTGACGAATTTTTCTCGAAATTTTTCAGAAAAATTTGATAACAGAACAAACCATGTCTCGAAAGTGCTTTTGACAAATGGTGGCCGGGTTGACAATTTGATTTAAAAATTCTCTGTTTGTTTTCTTACATTGCGACAACAGCACTCCGTGCGGCCATGCCTGGAAAACGTTACTTTCACACCAGAGTTACGCCGGCGCAAGTTTTAATCCGGATTACTGATCAGACTATTTTCCGGGATTAGCTACTTTGGCTGGGGGGCAGGGGGGGGCAAAACTTGCGCCAGATTAGAGCGTTTACACCTGAAATGTTCCGAAGTTTCGGGTCAGTTAACACCGGCATAACTTTCTGGTGTGAAAGGGGCTTTAAAGAGTCTACATGTCCATACTGACCAGAAATTTTACTTTCAGGCTGGCTATAACAGTACATGTAGTTCCATAGGGGAAAGCACACTTCACAATTTTCCCCATGAGTAAGGAGTCTTACTGGTATGATGTCCAGTTTGAAAAATACAATGCACATTGTATAATGACATGAAACAAAAATTCAAAATTCTTGTTGGGCTGTGACATAGAGCCTGTATTGCAATGATCAGTGAAAAATATGAAAGCAATTAGCACATAGATACATGTAGATATTGATTTTGAGCTGGAAAAGACTGAAAACTGTTATATATAAGTATCTAAAGTGGAGCACAGTGCATTAAACGAATTTCACTGTGGCAGTTGACTTTAATCGACATGAAAGCCATATACTGGTTGATACAAGAAATTTTACAGCAAAAGATTTAAAGAAAGGAGTAGTATATATGGTCATTGCCATCAGCAGGTACATGTATAATGTACATGTATGTGACTTGTTGCAGGGCTTTTGTTTGTATTTAAGCATCATTTGAGAGCATCAGTGAACAAGTAGTTGTGAGGGATGAGGGTTGTTCTTAATAGATTGCACTCCAAAATTGTTCTGGGAAATAATAGACTGACAGAGACCTAACACAATAATGAGTGAAAATGGAGAACTCTTGACTGGACACGCTCTCTCTGGGTAATTTAATAATCAGACTGGCCATTATTTCAGGCTGTCCCTGAATGAGAGGACATGTGATGCTGCATTGCTTGTGACAGCTTTTACATCAATCATAAATCGTGTGGTTATCGTTTCTCTAGCCTTTATGCTTTATGCCCCCCCCCCCCCTTCGCTTCATATAATCCATGCCTATAGGAATACAAATTTAAAAAGGGTTAATATCAATGTGGCAGGCACTCAGACATTCCGGAGCCAGCATGCCCATTGTATCCCATTTGGTGTCGCCTTCTTTGCGGCCAATTGATTCCCTGTCCCTTGCAGTGGTCGTCTGCTGTCAGCGTTCACAGCCCTTTAGGGCATGCAGCATGCTCCCTCAGTCCTAGATGCTGACTCTCCTCCCCGCCTCCTCCTCTTGCCTGCTGACTCATGCCATGGCTTACAGTGCCTCTTTAAGCTGGCTGTATTTTATTCCCAGCTGGTATGGGGAGTTTACGGCTGTCCAACATACCCGGGAAGGGCATAGTTGGCCAAGACTGCTACTTCAATGCTTCATGGCCACAGTAAATAGTTATTGGGGACCAGAGGACTTTGTGCTCAAGTCCAGTCCGGAAATATCAATGCAATGAAGCTGAACACAAAAATCCATTCTAATTGTAGGTAATTGTAGGTAATTTTTTTTTCATTTTTTTTTCAGGTATATTGACAGGTATATGTTTAGTACCGGGGTAATAGCTTTCTTATACTACGGATACATAGAAATAAATCCTACATATGGAGATCTGCCAAATGCAAGCCTGTCAAGCCTCTATATAAGCCTGCATTGCAATAATTAGAGGAGTGGTTTGGCAGAAGTATGGGGTCGGTCTCTGGCTGATTTCTTCCTTCCTTCCTTCCTCTCCGCCATGCGGCCAATCCCGAGCGGCGCCACGACGTTATTATCAACCGAAGCAAGCTGCCACCTGCAAGAGCTTGATCGCTGCACACATAATGCTCAAGGGTGGGTTCTGCCATGTAGTCACCTACATCTCACTCCAGCCTACCTGCTTTTACCATTGTCCTCTAATGGTATCAATTTAAGTGCTGCATGCAGCAGCAGCAGTGGCGGCAGACACAGTTATCTGTCTGCAAGACCCACTCACTTACTCCGCTTCAGCTGCGGCAAAGCCTTGGGTTAGGATTAATGCGACTTAGAGGGCGAGATCTGTCATAGCGTTAAGGCTCCAGGATGAAATATAAATACTCCATCATCTAAAAGTGACAGAGGCCAGAAAACGACTTGCATTAAGGCCTAATCTGTTATGTCAGATTCCCCGTTGGATCTTGTGTTTCATTAAAGTAAAAAAGCCAAGGGATTTTTATTCTTAATAGCATCTCTGCACTTTAATTTTGAAATTTTTTGCCAAAAGTCAGGCATGCAAAGGAAAAATTAATGCATGTTGACAAAGCACGAAGCAAAAGGAATAATACAGTGATTCATATGGAGGCGGTAATACTGACAATCATATTTCTGCAGAACTTGGATTGAATAAATTGAATACATTGTTCTAATACTGGATGGAGATCATCCACTGAATGCATACATAACATACCGGTATATGTACATGTAGATGAACATATGTATATGATGAAATGTTCATACATTAGTTCTATTACAGAAATACTAACGCAAAAACTGTTCAGAATAAATTGGCCTGTGTAAAACAAAAAAGATGCTCAGAATGCATAATGTATTGTACATGTACCGGTACATGCAGAATCTTCACTAACAACGAATGACAAGGAGCTTGTTTTAAAAGTTAGCATTATTTTTGTCTTCTCTAGGAGCACACATATTAACTTTTGTACACTATTGTCCCATTATTTTAAAGTTACAATGTTTTAAAAATGTATGGTGACAAAATGAAATTTAGTGTTATAATTTTTGCCTCTGTGGAATTAAAAGTTTTCAATTTTCATCATCTTCCAAACTTTATTAAGTTTTAAAATTATGTGACATGTTTTGACATTTGCTTTTTTATGTGTTTGGGTGTGTTTTGCTGTTCAACATCTATAAGTCAATTGTTTAAGTTGTCATAGTCTGCACCATTTATTTGGCAAAACTGATGGAATAACTTGTTCGTTCACCAGCAAATGTCATTATGACCGTATGACATCTGGGGAGTAATGTCCGCGGCCTTTGGTCAGCTGTCAAATTCAGTTTGTCCAGGGGGTAACTTTTACAAATAAGATTTTTCATCCAACAAAATGGGCCACCAATAACAAAAGCTTCTAGCCGCATTGGCTGGTCTGTGACTTTGCCCTGTGACCATTTACATGGTCAATTCTGTCGAGCTAAGCAAAAAAAAAAAAATTTCTGCGTGCTGGTGTCATGCTAAAAAGTTTTGTATTGAAAGTACATATGATTTGTGAATGATGAATGCCAGTAATCAATCTGGGCCCAGAATCATGTAAAACATTGTATGGAGTCCTATATATAATACATGTACATTGTACATTGTATATGGACATGTGATATTAGTCATTGTGTACACCCAGTGACCTATGCAGAGGTACATATATCTATATCTACCATTGCTACAAAATCACAATGCTTGCATTCTGTGGGATATTCGCTCCAACACGTAGTGTGAAACGCATCATTCTCTATTAACGGCACATTTTCCTTGTCGTTTAATTCTGACCTTCTGGTGCTCCATTCTTCTGCCCACTTCATTCTCTACCACATGGTGTTACAATTGTGCGTAAGGGTGAACAGGGCAGCTAGCCACAGGCTCCATTATGTCTGGCGCCACAATGTCTGGGCCAACTGTGAAGCCTCGCAGAGCTGGCCTGGGAGATATTGCCTACTGGCTGTGCCAGGAGTGAGAAGTGCCTACTGTCAGATCACACCTACCTGCCATGTAATTCTGTGACCTGCACCACTGCACTGGGGTTTGTTCTAGTCGCCGCCACCGGGTGACATTTGTCACATACCAGGCTTCCCGTCTCAGATCAATATGTGTCACATTGACAAAGCTACCTCCTAACACAGGATTTCTTCTCCACTGTCACAGACGTTTGAGATGGAAAAAAGACAGTCCAGTTTCAGATATGTCATTTGCGCAAATGTGAAAAAAAGCATAGTTTTCTGGTGTAATTGCTTTCAATTTTAGGATAAAACTCAAATTTCTGCATCAATCTCACTTAGAAACCGATGTGTAGAATGCGAAGAAAAGAAACGAAAAAAGCTAAATAACTTTAATGCATGTACAAAATTTGCAACTCTCCACTACATGTACATGTACCAGAGTACATGTACCGGTAAATGGATTTCTTCAAGTTCCATTTACTATAAAAAGACAGATAAATGTCTGATTCATGCTACATCACTGTGCTGCGATTATAAATAAGCAACCTAAACTGGTTTGATATGAGCTTGATGTGAAAGGGTTTGTGAGACCACAATAGAATGTCGCAATTGAAACAGTACTACTTTTGACCTGGAGTGTGCGCCCCCCCCCCCCTTTATTTCTAGACTACTTATTTTAGGCCCTACTCACTACACTGTGGATCATTTCACCAAAAAACACTGGTTGGGGCAAAAAAAAATGTTCTTGCTTTGGTCATTTCTAAAACCACATGTCTCAATATCGTGATACCAGTAATTGGTATCGGATAATACCGGTATGTATACACATGGCCATTATAACCTTAGCATTGATGAATAATAAGTGCAGATAAATCTCTGTCTATTTTAGTGTACCGGTAGAACCCAGTACTCTATGTGTGGCTCAATACAAAATTAAAGATCATTTTTCTCACTTGAAATTCAATTCGTCTATATCTCACACTTTCTCAGAAAATTTTGTTTTGCACCTACTATATGTATGTGATTATTACTTCACCACTGTTCATTACTTCGAGTCTGTGATGATGTATGTAATGTAGTACTACACTACTTAATGTTTAATCAGTTTTGTTGATATGCGAGTACTATTCTATGGAAAATCTTTGTACTACACATATTGTTCCTGATCTACTATATAGGACTAAATTATGAAAAAGAACCTTTTTCAGACCGATTTATCTTCTACATGTAGTCTAACACACTTGAATGGGATGCTATTTCTGTGCATGTATAGGCCTGTAACAAATTATGGCAGGGTCCCAGTTGAGGTCTTCTATCGGTAATTTGACTGCTGTGGTAGACTGATTTGATTCAAATTTGCTGAAGTCAGGTCCTGACAAGGCTGCTTTATCTGAGAATTCAGCTGCCTCAAGTTCATGTTTTCAAGTAGCGCCAAATGCTGCCAATGCCAGTCGAAGCTTGGCTGATCAAGTCTGCAGCTCTTCTAAACATGGGATGACACACGTCTTCTGGCAGTGAATATCTCGTATCTCGTTCTAGCCCGTCGCCAGACTTGCTGGCACCACGGTGGTCTGGCATGGAGCAGGTACCTGTCGACAGATTGCTTTGGCGGCTACGGGTGCTGTCTCAGTGAGCCACTGATTCATCCAGTGTAATAGATGCACCACTGGCTGCAGTAACGAGCCTCAGAGAGCCAGAGACTGGTCTGACAGAAGCAAAAAAGAACCCTGACTCCTACTCCATTCATAGATAAAATTCTAATGATGGTGTTAAATAATAATGAATGAGTCACCAGCCTTGTATGGAAAGTGGACGGCAAAACAATGACAGCTCATGGACAGGTTTCCAGGTAGAGCGTCATTTATTAGCTCGGGTGTGACAGAGATAAGGCCGGATCACCCTCCACGGAGCTGTATAGCCAGCACGGAATCACAGGTCCCATGTCTCCCATCAGTTAAACCGGCCTTAAAAGCCTCACTTGGTGACGCAAACACTGACCTCCGGCCGCGGTAACAGACTTTAGATCACCATGGTAATGTCTATGGTGTCCTGATTACGTGTAGGGTTTCGGTCACAACAACATAGTCATTACTTTGGCTTTCCTTGAGAATTACAATGTACATGTTATTATATGTGACTCCTATGGGTGAAAGATAAAAAAAGGCCAGTCATCTCCTCCACTTTAAGGACTGGTACGTAATATATACATGACATATACATGTATGTACACATGTACAGGTGCAGCACATGTACATGTACAGGTACCAATGTCATAATTACTCCAGGTGGTATATTTGTAAAAGCCGATGTCCGCTATTGTAACATTAACTGTACACATATACGTATCAGTACAGCATGTGGTTAGTATGAAGTAAAACTAGTCATTTATTTGAAATTTAAGAGTAAAATTGAAGAAAAAAAACATAGAAATACATTAAAAGAGACCCTCAGAGGTGACCACAAGGGTCTGAAGGCATCTGGCATGATATTCACTGCATGGCAATGGACAGGTCTAACTGAAGAAACTGATTACCATGGGGTGATCGATTTTTGTTTGAATGTCATGCAATTAAGAGAAATCTGAATGTTGGTTTAGGCATATCGGTTGGGTTCTTGCATCCATCTTTGTCTATCAGACTGTTGATCTTGGGAGATGGGGAGTCACCAAGTGTGATGCATCTAAAAGACAATGTTGTACCCAATATTCACTCCCAGTTTTATATGTCTCAATTTAAAAAAGCCTTATTCCTTAGCCTTCTCTTAATTCACCCTTTTCCGCACCTTCTTTATAGTGTCTTTGTGATTTTCTTTATTATTTCTTTCTGATTTTCTTTATTCTTTCTTTCTTTCTTGCTTTCTTTCTTTCTTGTTTCTGTCCTTCCTTTATTTCTTTCTCCTTTCCTGTGTTTTCTTTGTTTTTTCCTTCTCCTTTTCTCTCTCCCCTAGTAACTGTCCTACCTCCTTGTCCAAGTATACAGTAATTATGTTAGTACATGTAGCTCAGGCAATGTGGCTCTACTGGCTTCCATTTGGCTAAAAGACGTTTTATTTTAGCAAAATTGGCTAACCAGGAATGCAGTATATAGCTCTAACCCAGTTTCTATGCAGTTACATGCAGCAGTTGCTAGCTGTCTCAGATGTTTCCTAGCTTGCTGGAGGCAGTTATTTTAGATTATAGTATGAATGTTAAAATTCCATGCCTGAAAATGCAGGATGAATAACCTGTGACCTAGCCCCGGGATTGCATTATGGCCTGGGGACAGATCAGCCCTTTTCTCTTGGAATATCATTCTCTATGCCAGCCCCTACCCTGTCATACTTCTCTTTGCCCCGGCAAACAGTTCCACTACTATGCAGTCACAGTTATCGGCTCGCGATCGCAATACCATTCTACATGCGGTACAAATTGAGGCTTTGCCGTATTGGCTTAATCTTACCATACCCAACTCCTCCGAAACAAAGTGATACTAGCGAAGGCTGCAGGATATATTTAGGGTTCTTCTCGTACATCATCTAGAGATTGTGGCACCATGAAAAGAGGAATCTATAGTGTCATCCATCTTTTCTTATCTTATACCCAGCTTCCTAGTCTTCACCTATCATGACAGATTCATCTATATATTGTACCTGCAGAGAATTTAAGGACAATTTTCCAGTTTATTGTTCATCAGTTGATGTACATGTGTAGGTGTATGTGAATCAACCTGGTGCATGTTCTAAATACAATATATGGTAATGAAGTTCAATGGAAAGCAATTTAAACATTAGAGTTTAATTAGCATAGATACCAGTAACAGTCTCCTAAATGAAGCTGCTATAGATTTGTCATAACTAATCTTGGTTTTTAGAAGTGATTACTGGTGGTTTATCATAAAATATGAACATACTGCATACGTACATTGTACTATGTACTCAGAAGAATGAGAAGGCAAGAAGAAAAAAAGAAAGAAAAAATAAAAAGAAAGAAGAAAGAGAAAAAGAAAGAAAGAAGGAAAAGGAGAAAAAGAGTATAGAAGACAAGCAAGAAAACAGAAAATTTCATAATAAACAGAATGACAGAATAAGAAAATATGGTCAAGAAAGAGCAAGACATACATAATTTACATGTCGGTCATCGGGTCACAGATGTGAAGATTGCAGATCACTTTAAACACATGCATGCAGGTGTCAAGTTAGTTGTATTAGGCAGCAGGTCACCTATTAACCCCCCCTCCCCCCCTTAGGCCACAGGTCATCAGTCTGGAGCATCGCACTTACCGGTAAATTAATTATATATTTGAACATAAATAATATAAATAATAATATATACCAGTACTATGTGTGATTGTGCACATTTCATGAGCAGTTACTTTGTTCATACTATGCAAAGAGTATGACCAAAGTAACTTGTCATACATAGTATGACCAGAACCACAATATGGTTTTGAGATATTGCACCATAATAGTATTAATGTAACAGCAGCTCTTTTCCCGGCTGTCCTGCTGTTGAGTCATTTTCCCATTACTGATAATTTAGTCAGCCTCGAGAGATGGATGGAAAGTTTGCATGACCTACCTGCCCCAGACTTAATACTGGCTGTAGGCAGCTGCATGGGATGACCCATGCCAAGACGTGCCATGTCATTTCATTTACTGGCACTGGTTGTCTGTTGCCTTAATTACGGTAAACCCCTTGGTTAATAAATGTTGGGTAATTCAGAACCAAAGCCATTTGTGTTATTAGCAATAGGATAGGATTGAGTCACAATGAACTAATTGAATGCATCCAATCAATAATTATACTATCATACAAGTAATTAGTGTTAATCAATGACATGAAATATCTCCCTGCCAATAAATATCTTCTAAAGCGAATACATGTACATGTACCTTTGTAGACTCAATTCTGTGACATTTAATAATGTAAATTCCCACATACAATGTACTCGTGTGTATTAGAATAATAACTTTATACATGTGTAAAGTTTTCTGTGTATGGTGCCATTCTAGAGAAACTGTGTTTAATATTGCTAGATGTTTGAAATTTTGACTTGCATAAAAGTTATTGAAAACTTTAAATTTTTTTCACAAGGGACCATATGGCAACAATTTTTGATAAACACCTCTCAGGTACACTTATGATTCCTTTTCAACTAAACTTTTTCTGAATTCTGCCACTGACAGACCTCACAAAAGTTGCTTTTTTTTTAAATTTTGAACTTTAATCAAGTCTAAAGATTAAAAAAAGCATGATGTTTAACATCGTGGTCAGTAAAATATAAAATGAAAAATTGCAAATATCTTGGAAATGGCTCTAATTGAAGAGTGAAACTGATTGAAATTTGGGACTCAAGGCTGCAAGTAGAATTGATAGGGTGAACCTTTTGACCTCAGACTGTTCAGTCATTTTGGGGTCATTTCGGGGCATGCACTTGCAATTATTCCGGAAGGACGATTTTTAAAATGCTACTGCTTGAGCAGTTATGATACGTTTTCAATCAAAATTTTCATGGGCCTTCCATGTGACAGTCCAAACAAAGGTTACTTCGTGGAAATTTCAGATTTAATTTAAAAAAACCCAAATATATTGAAACATCATGGTCAGTGGAAAATGAAAATTTGCATGTATCTTGGCAATGGTTAATTTGAGAGCAAAATGGAGTTACATTTAGGACTCGAAGGGGGGGGGATACTATTGGATGATATGTGGGAAGTTGGGAAATGTTCTTGGGGAGAGTATACCAAAATTCATTGAACCAATTTTACTCTGTTTGCAACAATGTTTTTGAGGCAGTTAAAATACTTTTAAGGATCAGTTTTCGTGCACAGATGTTTTTGGACTTAGTCATGTTAATTAAGTAATAAGTTTACCATTTCCGAGAGAGAATTTGTACGTACAATTCCTGTGTCAGAAATGGTAAAACACTTCATTCATTTCGTTTTTAGCTCTGCTTTGTGCCACTGTACAGCAGAGCTACAGTCATCACGTGCCCGTCCGTCATCCATCCATCCATCTGTCAGTAAACTCAGGTTTCTCAGAAACTGCTGCATGGATCCAGACCAAATTTTGTGGGCAGCTCTCTATGCACCATATCTCCAGATTATTAGCTCTGCTTGACTACATGTATGTCAGTAGAAATTGAAATTTGTCTGTCGTCCGTCCATCCATCATCCATCCGTCGTCTGTCCATCCATTCATCTGTGTTGCAATTATCTCTGAGCTTAAGGAGGTTGGACACACTTTCGTTGTAATGGTTTGTATTTTACCCATTTTTAACAGTAATATGGCTTCATTTTGGAATTGTTATTTTTGATGCCTAGCGACACAACAATCGTTCGTCATAGAAACATGTTTATGGAAAACGTTTTTTCCCTGAAAGTGGCTTGTAGTTCCTAAATATTGATTTTTTTAATGAAATTTCCATAGATTTTTGCGAATTTCAGCCTGTAGCCAAAAAATAAGAACGGTGACCTATAGATTTTCTTACTTTATATTGACATACTGACTTCAAGCTCCAACATATATAAAAATTAGAAAAATGTTAAATTTATTTCCTTATGATGTTGGCTAGAATTTGTATTGTCTGGTGCAAATCCCCATTAGGTGCCATGTTAATTTTCGACAAGAAACTCCTGAAAGTACCCCATATTTCTGTGGGTATATCTTTTTTTAGACAACGGTGACCCCACTTTTTTATTTAATATTTCAAACTTACACATCATTAACTTTACAAAAAACTTAATTTCAGAAATTTCTTAAATATTTTTAAAAGTGTGTCAAACCTCCTTAAGTAAAAAAATTAGGCTTAAGTATTTCAACTCCAGTCGAGTTGCGAGTTGTGTAAGTAAGTACACGGTGAGTACACGGTGTGCTCCAGTGTTCGTTTTGACAAAATTAAAAATTAATTGGTCTGGTAATGCAGTTACCTAAGACATTAGTGTTGTTACTGTCACCATAATAATGCTATACAATATATCTGACAAGACTTCCGGTGCATTGCGAGAGAGAAATGATTAGACAATCAAGCACCAAGACCAGAGATTAATCTTATCTGCCTTTTGTTCTATATTAAATGCAAATTTAAGGAAATGTGCCGCTATATTTCTTTCGGATGATTCAAAAAGGATAAACGTAATGTACCTCAGTCAATTCTGAGCTTTTGTGCTGCGTAGTGTCGTATTAATATTATTTCAAGGTCAAGATCTTTCAAAATGGTTTCTATTCAGGCAGTACCTGAAACCGGTCTTCACGGTTAATTCCAAAGATCATCCCTTTAATGTTCACCGCAAGCTATGTATATGCATGTACTAAACCGTGTATATGATTTCGTTATGTATCCCAAAATGTATAAATGTTTGTTATACAGGCAATTTGAAATAAACTATACAAATACCGCTTTAATTTCTAATGTAGTGTTTGTCAAAAAATTATATATGTCTAATTTTCTATTTTCTCTCTATAAGTCCCTTTCGCCCCACCACTATCGGATATACCCATTAAAAGAGATAGTCTATTTTAGGCCCCCCTTTTCAGGCCCCCCTTTCCCCCCACCTTTTTCACCAACCCATCTACCCCCACACTCCTCCATCCGTAGCCTCCCTTGGCCCCCTTTCCCCCACCACCCTTCCCATTTTTCACCAACCCAACTACCCCCCTCCATCCGTAGCCTTCCTTAGACGACACTCTTCTTGCTTACTCTTTTATCCATCATATAGATCCATTTTTATCTCATTAAATCTCTAACTTTATCAATCCGCCCATTATCCTTACAATTTTCTTGTCACGTTCTATCCTTCACATACATTTTAATCCAACCCTAAGGGAAAGGCTAAAACTTCCAGCAGTCCAGCACGGGAGTCGATCCTGCGACCTTACAATCCCAATCCGCCCAGAGTCAGACGCTCTACCGTCTAGACTACTGAGCCGGTTGACGATCAGTACCAGCAAGTTACGTTTTATGCACACTTGAACACCAGTAGACTCTGTGGAGTGCATATCCCGCTCACTATTTCCGGTCTGTAGACGCTAGATGCCATGAAAAGGCGTGCCGAGAGCTCATTTCGTCAAGTGACCAGTTGGCGAAACGGGCTAAGGCGAGGAATTCGGCGGTAATGCAGTTACCCCCAGACAGTACCAGAGTCCCTGGTTCGATTCCCCCAACACAGGGATGTTGCTGAATATGGCAGAATGGATCCTAAAAAAAATAAAGATAAAACGTTTTTTTTTTTTTTAATATTTGCAATTCAAAAAAAAAAAAAAAAAAAAAAAAAAAAATATTTGGACAATTTTTAATAAAAAAAAGCCCCCACATTTTTTTTTTTGAAAAAAAAAAAAA
>JAAUYG010122706.1_pt1 | contig 13994 bp, 11 predicted proteins | sample 7278091 | NCBI WGS metagenome assembly JAAUYG01 (sample SAMN14350201, study PRJNA611818) | marine sediment metagenome | isolation source: surface marine sediment (0.6m) | place: French Polynesia: Moorea | collected 2018-08
AGATAAAAGCCAATGCAGTGCCTGTGAAGTTGTCTTGTTGAGGTCCTGAATTTGTATTTTCAGGGCATTCATCTTAGACTGCTTCTTGCAGGAAGCATGGAGAAAAAAAAAAGATGGACTGCACTTCAAAAAGCAGAAAAGGGTGGTGTCTTCCTGTGAGGCATCAACAGAAGGCATTTAAGTTGCATCATCACGGGAAACCTTAGGGTGACAGCAAAAGCATAAGGTGGTACTGATTCAGTGGGCACCAGTCGTGTCGTCACTTGGATGTCCCCCAAGTGGGCATTGATCAAATGTCATGGTGGAGGGTGAAAGCAGCGAAGGAAACGAGGAGTACTTGCAGCTTGATTGAAGAACAATTGCAAGTGAATGAGCGCAGAAAAAACGAATGAGAACGGTCAGTCTTCCTTTTTATGCCAGTGGACGAGAACAAGGACATGAGGCGACATGGGAACACACGGGATGGACTGACCCAGCTGAGGCAGAATGAAAGTGATTTTTGATGGAGCCGATTAATGCCGCGTCTGACCTGTGACCCTGCGTGATATTGCGTATGGTGTGTGATGGATACAGATGGCTTCCGCTGATTGCTTCTTCCATTGCAAGATGGATGATGTCCATTCTGAACTCTTCATTTCTGCTAAAGACCAGAACCATTTTGGACGCATGATGGATCATACCTTTCGGGACCGTGTTCACAAAGATAACCGCAGAAAGAACCACAGAGAACCCGTTTCTTGCAAAACACAAATTGCAGACAAATTACCTTTTGTCATAATCTCTTTGTCATTTGCGGCACATCCTCGAAGAAAAGGAACAGCGCATCAGCTTCATAAAGCAGCTCGCAGCGATGATTTCTGCTGTTCTCTTTATTGCAGTCATTTTCTCAGGACGAGATTTCCGGAAAAGTAAAAAGAGTCTGCCCGACTGTTCAGCTGTTTTGTGTGGCATGGTTTGCTTGTGTCTCAGACCTAGATGGACCAAAGAAGCGGTGCTGAGTTACCTTGATGCTCATCATGCAATGTCTTCGGAAAAGCAGATTGTGTGATTGGCTGTTTCTGGGTATTTTTTCAGTCTTCACACGTAAGTCAAGAGTGAAAATGTGCTCCAAAAATGATTGGTTTATGGGGCGTTTTCATTCCACTGTTTGACACTTCTTCAGCTGCAAATCTCCACTCTTTTGAATTTAAAGAGTTTGAAATGGTCAGTTCTGTTCACACAGTCATGCACACGTTCGTTCATGTTGTGCCGACAACATCCTGATGCAAAAGTCAGTTGTGCCCAGTCGAAAAACGCAGCTGAGCATTCCTCTGGATTCACCAAGGCGTCACGGGCCGGTGTCAGCAGGGAAAGCGCCAGTCAGTTTCTGTGGCTAATTCCCTGCAGGCAGATGGGTCAATGTCGTTAACTGGTTGGAAGATTGTCGACAATGGAGACAGACTTTTAGCCTTTCTTGCTGATTAACGTCTGTGCAGCTGAGAGCAAGACCAGTGCAAACATGCCGACGCTCTCTGTAATGAAGACAAAGGAGCAAAGCTTTTGTTGGCTTAACTGTTGGACAAGAATTGTCAGTGCCAGTTTTTGTCAAACAGAGGTACGCCATACCTGAGTCTCAGTTGTTGAAAGTGGCCAATCCGGTCCAATAAAGGTTTCCCTGGGAGATCTTTCACCTCTTCGATCTTTCTTCAAGAATGCAGATGTGTGAGCTGGGATTCTGAAACCATTTGGCCGTCTTAGATGGGCTTGTTCGACATCCGAGAATTGCTTTATCTCTGCTAAGCCTCGCCAGAAGTGATTGCAGTCCAGATTGTGAATGGCAGGCCGCGTCTTATCTCGGCAGTGATAATTCTGTGACACAAATCATCAGAAGTCTTTTATTGTTCAGGTCGGCGCAAATTGTCACTGAACAAAAGGACTGCCAGGAAGAAGGATTGTATGCGTGAACGATATAAATCCCACTGGTGGACTTTTAAGAGCCCAGTGCGTTTCTGAAGCGGTTCTTCTTCTTCCTGTCATTGTCATTGTGATTCTTTGGCCTTTATTTCTGCGGGCTGATGCATGTGTAACTCTCATTTAGCTCGGAGACCTGTAATTTGACAACTGGCTTCCTAAACTTGCGCCCATCGGAGTCAGTTGGATGCTCTTTGAATCCGCATGTATATATCTCGTACGGACATTCTCAGAAGCACACTTTGTCGACTTGGGTGAAGCACTTGTTTCGTGTGTCCGACTTCTGAAAAAGATGCCAGCCATGCAGTGCAAAGGATGTTGTTGAGCTTTCCACATGTTCCCTTGTGCAGATATCGAAAACAAACTTTTGTTCTGCAGTTGCAGGGTCGTCCTTCTTCAAACAACACTGAATGTGAAGAAGCCGCTCACATCCAAGGCAATCAATCGGTGATCGGCAATGCATTTGTGTGGCACCTAAACTGCTAACTCAATTGCATATTGAGGCTGCGGATGGTGACCAATATACATGTATTTCAAGGTTACATTTCGCGAAGCTGTGCCGAAATATTTCCTGACAAGCTTGAGCCTCAAAAGCCTGGTCTGGTATTGCAGGCTTGAGCGGACCTCCTGTACACAATTTGGAGATTTTAAGGGCTCGAAAAGGTTTCTAAAATGAGAGCAAAAATGAAAAAAAATATCAGCTGAAAGTTTTTGGGCCGAGCTGTATCTGTTGTCCTGCGATACCGCGGACTGTGCGAACACCAGGAGACACCCAGTGTAAATCGAAGAGAACAAAATGGTTTCTATTTCCTGTTTCCTGCAAAGTGATGTTCTGCACAGTTTTAGCCCTTGGTGGGGTGTCACCCTTCACTATGTCCCATCTGGCGCTTGGTAGTCACGTCTTTTTTTGAGAATCCAATTTACAAAAAAGGTTGATGTGCTAATGGAGAGGACATTAGAATGTCATCCATGTTAATGGACAGAGACAAGCTTGTGCTGACCAGCAGGTGAGCCGATTCACGTGATGTGGCTCCATTCTGAGATGCTTTACGATTGGAAAACGTGGCCAATGCGGTTTTCTGTTTCCGTCGATGTTTGTTATGTGTTTGTTCAGCACAAGAATGTGAACAGAAAAATGGCAAAATCTCGTGCTGTTTGCACATTTACGCCAGAGATGCATTAAGCAGCTTCAGGGGTGAAAATTAAAAGAGTAAGGGAGAAATGGAAGAAGAACTTGAAGGAAAATTACACAATGCCTGTGGTGAACGTTGGTAACTTTGGTCAAACAGGAATTCTCTGCAGGAACTCGACAGTGGAAAAAAACTGAGCACAACACAACCCGTGCAAGTGGGGAAAGGAAGTTTCCTGGTTAATTGTGCTGTGCATCCTGTGGTCCGAAAACGACCATGACCACGCACACAACTTGCTGATTGCGACCAAAGTGATTCCAGGTTGGCTGGTTCAAGAGTATACCTGTGCTTAAAGTCGCAGGCCTTAATTAACCAAATCTGGATAAAAAGAGATAATCAAGCGAACTAATGATGCCAACGTGAGTGCACTTGACTTCCGGACAGCGGACCAAAGGATATCAAGTTGACCAGAGACAGATCAAGCGAACACAGAATGACAGACATTGTGCAAGGCTACAAAAAGCAGCAAATAAATTACCCCAACCTTTGTGACTCTGCAGGAGCGCTCTTTCGCGTTGGCAATCATAAGTCACGGAAATGTTTGAAATTCGTTGAAAAGAGTCCATGCAAATGGGAAAAAGCCAGCGAGAGCTTTGAGACAGGCGTACAACAGCCTGTCTTGATAGATTGAGGTCCAGTCGCATTGTCAGAAATTGAATTTCGCATTTAGATTTTGTGAACGTGGACATTGCAGAGAACACAAAGCCAGCTCCACACCATGCAGCAGGATTGTTGCACAGGCAACATGAGACCTGAATGGAGGGTCTGAGCGAAGCAGTAAATTAATTTCATTGTCTGACGCAGGTGCTTATGACATCATTTACATCGCATAATGCCACATTAGTTCTCGCAGATTTGTCTTTAATCAATTTACCGGAAACAGGTTTAGTCCCCAACCTTCGCGGAATCATGAGGATTTATGATTTGACAAACTCTTTTTCTCGTTCCTTGTTTTACGGCTGCTGTTATACGCTGCAGAATCTGTCACATCCATGCATTCTCTGTGATATGTTAAATGTTTGTCAAAGATGTGCACGTTGTCACTTTTTCCCTGAAAAGACCGTATGTGCGCGAAAGATGTTGAATTTGGCACAGCAGAACACCATCTGTTGGTCCAGCTGTGTTGTGGACCCCGAATCTGTGCATTCCTCACCAAATCATAAGATTCAGAGCATGTCTTCGAGAAAGCAAGTGTTTCTTTTCTTTACCGTTTGCAATCCTATATGTTTCATGTCGTACTGAACAATGGGTGCTCTTAGTGACCACACAACACATTACCACCAAGTACTTGTTGGATGGTTGGCATGGCCGAAAAAACAACTATTCCTGCTTCAGCCAATTATACATTTAGTCACCACACAAGACCCTTCCGCTTCATTAGGGCAGTCATTTCCCCTGGCATGATAAGCATTGAATTGTCAGTGAATGGTTAAGTTGTGTGTTGACAAATGTAGACTATGCTTTTCAGGTTGACAAGAGATCACTTAATTTTGCTGACATATGAGAGGCTGTGCTACTCTCTGTTCATTTGATCTTGAATGGATTTGTGCATGTGTCGCTGTAATCTCTGCAGATTATTACACAATCAGGCACTTCCTTCCTGTGGGTCATTAGTTGGGAGCAAGTTGCAATGACAGGGTAAACAGCCTGAGAATTGCTGTGATGTGTACTTACTGGGAAAACAGAAGCTGTAATTCCCAGAACCAAATGAACAAAATGACCAGGTTGCACCTGGAAGAGAGTTTTATTGTGCAGTGAAGCTGCAGGATAGCGTTTATGGTTTATAAACTTGCAACTTCATTGCCATAACTGATGCGTGTTTGCATATTTTCCCTTTATGGTGTTCGGAAGTGTCTTCTTCTGCAATCCACTTTGGCGGACATCTCGCGGGTGCAGCAATATATCGATAAAGACACAAAGACAGGACGGCAAATTTATGCACATGGCTTTCAGTGAAAAAGTGACAAAAGAAAATGGACAACAAAAAAAAAAAAAAAACAACAACACCGAGAACTCTGTGAAAGAAACGGTTTGGTTTTGAGTTGTGGCTTTGACAAGCAACGTCGCACTTGAAGCCGATCTCGTAAACACGTGGTTTTCAAAAACATGTCAGGAAGGTGGGAAGTGGTCATCACTCCAAATTAAGCAAGCGCTCCTAAAGTTGATGAGAGGGTTTCAGTAATGAGACCCTTAGAGCAACGCAAGAAAGGCGGAGGTTATTCAAGACTTGAATGTCACTCGATACATTTCTTCCAGGCTGCAGTCATATCATTTGAATTATGCAAGATGCAACCTGGAAGCTTGACTTCCCTCCATGATTTACCTTTGCTGCATGTGTCTTGCTGACGGCAGGAGAGAAAAAGGCAACAATAGCGCACAAAGCCACTTTGATTCCAATTCAGTAATGCACGTCGTGATTCTGTGCATGCAACTTGTGGACCAAAGCTTTGTGACACCGCTTCAGTGGTGTGTCCTCCGGAAATGAAAAAGAATCCTGTTGTGCAGTCAAAGAGCAGCACATATCGCAATGCAAAGAACAAAGAAACTTATTGTGCTTGTTCATTTATTGAGACGACAGAACAGCAAAACTTGTTGAGAGTGATGGCAAGCCTTTAATACGAGCCACGAGGTAATGTTTCCCAATGGACCTTACATGAAGCTGACAAGGAAGCGATACATCACCCTCTGTGTAAAGTTAGTGGGTCACTTTTATCATCATGCCACCAATCTGGTTCTCTTGACGGTTGTTTTGAAGTGACCAAACCACTTTGATTGAGGTTAGTGCAGTTCTCATCATGAGTGGCAAGGCAAAACCGACCAGCGATGTGGCAGTAAGACGCGACAAATTACGCGGAGATTATTCTCGTGAAAGTTACACCTCCAAAATGAGAAAAGCTATGTATTCACTGTTCATAGCACTTTCACAAACACTGACAAGAGAAGCAATGGCCAAAAAGAAGAGACCAGAATCTCTCAAAGTGGAAGTCAAAACATGGATTTTGGGTTGAGACTTGTTCAGGCTGTTTTGGATTTTTTGTCGAACCTCCAACGGAAATCTTGACCTGGAATCAAACTGGGGCTGTACACTTCTGCGAGTGCCATCATGTACTCCTTCCAATGATCAGGTGCATCCCAAATTCTGGAGTTGCGCATTGACATGGACTGCACGCACGAAGCTCGAGATTGAATTCAACGCCCAAGGCATCGACCAAGCCAGTGACTTGTTTGTCATCCAAGGCGTCAAGGTGACTCCTGGTTTGATTACGAGCTTCCTTTCCAGTCGACAGCAACCTTTGTTGCAACCCGAGGTCTGTGGCAAAATCTATGGTGTAAGAATGATGTTCTTCCAGGCAGAATATCCTCACCTTGTTGAAAAGATGGCAATCCATTTCGGATACAATGTCGGCGACAGGAATCTTTGCACCGTGTCAGTGAGGTCTTTCACGTGCAGTCGTAAAGATTAGGGGAGACGTACGGATGTCTACAGTCTGAAACACATCCTTGTCGCATGCTGTCCATTTGAGGTGCATTGCTGCTTTTGCTTTTTGCCAGAGAACAGAATCAAAGTTGTGAGTTTAGCCATTGACAAGCAAAAACAGCAACTGTCACTTGATCGCAATGGTCAGGCCACGACGAAACAAAACTGCGCCTCTGAATAATTTACGTGGCTGTGTGAGAAGAATTAACAAGTGAATCACATTCTGGCATTTTACGACCCCATCAGCCACTTGTGTTCTGGAGGGAACATTGGGAGGAGGTTGTCAGGAAGCTTGTTTTGTGGCTCCTCTCAAGCTGCATATATATTTTATTCTTTCTTCGCAATTGCGCTGACAGCCTGTTGAGCCAGAAACACATGGCGCTCTTGAATTTCTTAGAAGCCATTTTCAGGTTAGATCCATAGTCATAGTTGAACAAGACTAAATCTCCCTTTTCATAGCTTTTAGCTGTGGGATGTCTCAAGCAGGACTGAAAAATGGTCTTTCTCTCTCGCCTTTAACGACTTGTCGAAAGTCTTTTCTTTTGTCTTGCATTGGCATTAATCTCTGTCTTACGAGATGCTGCTTGTCTGTTTAAATAATTAATTGCATTTCTTTCTCAGTGCATGAAAAGACGCCTTGGTTATTTTGTCGTCAGTGGATACAAGGTGTGGTTGGCCGCTGGTGGTGCATCCAAAGCGGCTTCCACTTTTGTCATTCATACTTCATTGTGCAGCTTACTGCAGGGAATCTACGGCAAACAAGTTGAGCTGCTGCAATCCCACAGTTGTCTCCATGCCATGCTGAGAGGCACAGGGTGGTAGAAGTGCAGAAGAAGGTGCATTGATGTACTGCCGGTGAAAATTGGTGGTGTTGAACTATGGATTGGACAAACAACGCATCCATCATTTTAATTGATATCCATTGCAAAATCTGGAAAGTCTTACGTTTAACATGACATTTGGGAGGAATTTGGTATTGGCGAAATGGAATATTGCCTGCCAGGGATAGTTCTCTGATGTGGTGACACGGTAAGTGAGACGGCCAACAACAATTGTGCTAAAACAGTCAGCAAGTCTCTCTCCTTTTCCAGGATCACTCTTTCTTTAGGTGATGCACCCAAGAGCGATCCTGCGGTGTTCTTTGTGAGCTTCATCGTGAAAAGTAGCAAAATGTTTATTGACCAGGAAATTTTCAAATTTCACAAGACCAATAATTTCTCTCCGTTTTTTGGCTCATGCTTTCCTTTGTGGAAAGAACTTCACTTGTTTCTCAAACAACAACTCACGGACACGTTGTTGGAAGACAATAAACAAATCAAGAATGCGCAACTGCATGCTCTGCAGCTGTGTGGTCTTTTGCGCTGTGAGCGGACCGTGTTACGTGTCTTTGTTTGGATCTCTCTCACTGGTTAGCAAAGGGAGGCGAGCTATGCAAAACATCGGGTGTCAGATCAGAATAACGTTGTAATCTTTCTGTCAACAGACCTGTTTGGCATTGCTTCCATGGATCCTCACCAAAAGGGAGAGTCAGAGAACACTGACAACTCTGAGGACTTTTCTCCTGAAGAGTCGAGCGTGTTACATGCAATGAGTTCTATCGCAGTTCACTGTAAAGGGGCACTCAATGCCAAAGTAAGTGGGCACCGAAGGCACTTGGTGCAATGAGTGTTGCAAGAGAGGCCGTATTCTGGTCGTGTATGGCTCCTGATCTGTCAGTAAGGTCAGCGTTTTCTGTCCCATACAATGCATTTAGATTGGAAATGTCATCCAAACCAAAGTGGGAAGTTTTTCTCGCTCTTGTTTTCTGGCGCAAAAGCAACAAGGCTGTTCATGTTGCTGCATCCAAATGTGAAATTATGCCCAGATCAGCTTACGAATTGACACGCAAATGGATAAAACCGCGTGCTTTGTATTTGTTCAGATGCGCAGAAACAAGGCAATAAAATTTGATCCCTTTTCTGGAATAAGAAAATATTTTCAGAGCTTCACGGCAGCTTCCCAGACGCACGACCTTGTCATCCTCCAGTATTGCGTTCGAATACCGATGACCTCAATTTTTACGCGGAGGGCAAGAACTGACACAGGGACATTGTTTTCACAGAAATCGTTCTTTTTGATGCTGGAGAAAATCAGGTGGACAGTTGGTCGGGCGGGGTAAATGGAAATGCTTCCGCTTTTGGATCAATTGGTTGTGCACCACTGCACCCTGATTCGCCACCAAGGTTTCAGGCAAGAGTCAAACAGGAAAGCAATGCTGAATTATTGCTTTCCACGCACTAAGGGACACAATTTTGTGACAATGGGAGCGCCTAAGACATTTGTTGCCACTCTCGTTGTTTCACCGGGCATGAAATCTGCAGAGATTTTTTTGTCCACAAAATGCAAGATTTGTTTACCTGAACACTGAAGGAAACGCAAATTGTTCTTGAAAGAAAAACATGTTGGCACAGCGCATGTCTGTCATGATTTCCAAGCAAGCACCTGTGAATGTGATGTTACCTTTTCCAGCATGAAGCTGACATTATCTATCTTTTGATCTGCTGTGTGAGGAACAAGAAAGTAACCTGATGGGCACCTTTCTAAAACACACTCGCAAAATGCAGTGAAGCAGTTTCCTTTCATTGGGCTCTCCATGAGAAATCAGACACATTTTTTGTGAGTTGAAATTGTGGGAACTTGAATTCATCCCGCTGGAGCTCTGACCACGGGTCTATTTCTTCTAACTTTGCGAATGATCAAATTTGGGAAGGGTGTGTTTACGACTGGTGTAAAATAAACCGTTCGTAACTTAGCCTTCGTAACTTTTTGAACATTTGAAGAAATCGTCCGTGTACATTTTTCCTTAATGCGAGAGTGTACGTCAGGAATGTTTTCTTTTTTCTCTCGCACAATCTGCAGGTTGCCACTGTTTTGATTGTGTCAGTTCTGACAGACTTTTTCGTCCAGATGTTCGTTTCGCACAAAGGTGAGTGGGAGGGAAGTACATGTGCGAAACCCTTGGTCCTCAGAGAAAAAGATGATATTTTGCGAATCAGTTTCAATACTTGCTGGCTCGATCAAACAGAAATATTCATTCTTAATTCTGTTTGTACCGTTGGACCTTCGGTTTCGTTTCAGTTTTCACACAGCTTTTGTATTGTTCCCATATATCCTCTTCCCTTTATTATGCAGCTTGCTGATTAAATTATTTGTTTCAAACAAAGTCTCCCTGTAGAATTCTGAAGCCAGATTAGGGTCTTGCTTCCCTCTGAGCGTTTTAAAATGGAAAGAACTAATTACTTCCAAAAGCCTTTAATGATAACAGTGGAAACATTTTTCCGCAGAATCTCGTAGGAAACATGAGCCGACTTCATTTGTGAGGAAGAGCGAAAATCGTTTTGTGTCGATAGATTAACGCAAAAAATAATCATGCCATTACAAACCTCTTCAAAAACCTCTCAGAACAGATCCTCGACAGCAGCTTACATCGTGAGACACTAATCTTGTGAAAAAGCTCTGTTGGATGCATCAATGCAGTAATCAGAAACATTCATTAGGGTTTGTTGTGTCATTTTCCCTAGAAGTGACGTTGGTTTCTCAACCCCAGCACAATGTCAGCAACCGTGGAAATATGAAGGCTAATTCTTTCTTGCAACAGGCGGAAAAGTTGTAAACGGAGAAAGTGCAGGTTGCGGATCTCATTAGCTTCTGAACGCTGTCCTCTGTTGCATCAAATCGTAAATCGAGCATCATTGATTGCATCCGAGATTTATCCATCCCGCATTCGTGAAATCACCTGAGGAATTGTCGCCTCCACGACTGCCATGTTGATCCTGAACCTTCTGAAGCCAGCCAGAGAAACGACTTCAAAACTTAAAAACGGGAGGCAAAAGCACAACAAAAGCAGCCAAAACCTCCAAAACATGCTGGTCAAGATGACAGAAAAGTCAGCCAATGGGTTGCACCATCATGCTGGCAAACTATGCAGCTGCAGACCCTCTCACGAGTCTTTTTTGCAGTTGTCCAGTTTTGACTTTGGAACGGATTTGGTGGGCAAGAACAAAACAGAGAACACTGAATTGTAAAATGCAAAATGTGGTGAAAAACCAGTGGCGCTGTCCCCACGATTTCCCCTGGATCTCCGGGTAACATTGCCACACCAATGTCTTGATGGTCCTGTTGGACCACAATGTAAGACAACATCCTTCAGGTTCATTTGTCAAGGGATGGGAAGGCATCTTACTCCCAAATTGAGGCATTGTGAATTGATGATGTAGCCAAGCAGATATCTGGTGTAGCTGAGCAGTTTTTAGGCTGTAGCCAAGCAGATATCTGGTGTAGCCAATCAGATATCTGGTGTAGCCAAGCAGATATCTGGTGTAGCCAAGCAGTATTTAGGCTGTAGCCAAGCAGATATCTGGTGTAGCTGAGCAGTTTTTAGGCTGTGGCCAAGCAGATATCTGGTGTAGCTGAGCAGTATTTGGGCTGTAGTGGAGCAGATATCTAGTGTATCTCAGCAGTATTTAGGCTGTAGCCAAGCAGATACACAACTATACAACAACAGCCACAAATGTTTGACAGCAGGAAGTACACTTTCATGCAAGAAACATTTTCCCTCACACATGGCACAAATAAATATTGACAAAATAATGAAAGCACAGGCAGTTGCTTCTCAGTGATACATTTATTTGGTCTACAAAACAGAGGGGGTGTTTTGAGAAGATATCATCTAAACTAGAGCACGTCTTCCAGGCACAAAAAGATGAGATGATGAAGTTTCTGTTTGTGAACTACAGTCCCATTTCGGGAAATGGAATTTGCTGTGTCTGTTCTATGCTGTTACTTGAACTTGATTGTGGTGATTGTGATGGAGTCTATAGGGTGGTCGATCCCTCTGATAACTTCAACAACAGTTCTGCTGATGTCATCCAGGCTCCCCATCACTTCCCTGGCTCTGCCTCCACTGGACTCTTCCTCCTTTCCTTCTTCTCTTGATTCATTTTGCTTCTTTACTTCCATGGCTATGCTTCCACTGGACTCTTCCTCTTTTTCCTCTTCTCTTCCTTCACTTTGTTGTCCTTCCAAATTCTTCGTTTTCTTTTCTTTGCCTTCCTCGAGGTTTGCAATATCGAGTTTCCTCTTGTTTGTTTCGTTCTTACGAACTTCTCCGCCATCCTGTTCTGGACTTCGTCTCCAAGGCAATATATTTAGATCAAAGTTGGGGTGCTGCTTCTCTAAATGCGCTTCCAAATTCCTTATGTATTTCATAGGATTATCCCACATGTACCTCTTTGGGATCAGTTGGTTGGTATATACACATCTATATTCCTTCCGAAGAATTGTATTGCGGATAGTTTTGTGGAGGCATTTAGCCGCCTTTTCGCTTACTTCTCTGTAGAACTGTGGGCTTAGTTCCAATGTCCCATCACGATGTTCTTTTTGGGCACGAGACCTTGACGGATTGATGCCAAATATGGGTTGCCATTAAAACGGGTTAATAAATTAACCCGGCATTATATAATATACGTCGTTACGTCAGATCTACGTTGTTGTGTAACTGCGCGACGGAAGCTTTGTTTCAACAGCGCAAAGGCTAAAAGGCAAAGGCAAAGGATTGTTTGCTTTTTTTTCTTTTCAGTGCACAACACCAATGGGACATAAATTTTTGGTTAGATCTGTGCGATAGCTGGTCTCTTGGGGATATGTCGAGGAAGCAGCTTTTGAATGGACCACGCAAAGCAATGGATTTTATACAGTCTAGCTAGTCTTCTTCAAAACTGAAAATCAATATTTCCGCGAGCATAGGTGGCTTTAGAAGTTCGAGTGGCCATAGATCAAACTTCTACAAGAGGTCTTCGGTCAGGAAGACTGCATGCGCCTGCTGGCACCACATTTACATTTACATTGGAATTCTTGCGCAGTTTTTGAAGTGGAAAACATCAGCAGAAATGAAAACAGCTCATTTTTTTACGCCGCATTGTTTTGTGATGCAAATTGAAGCTGCTGGGTCAATGGTGTTTGCAATGGTCATTCACCTGAAAATCCTGGGTTTTACAGCACAGGAAGCTGAAAAGGCAATGCCAGTCAATCATTTGTGCTGATGTACAACCCTGTTCTTTTGAAATCATGGGATACAAAAAAGAAATTGCTCTGCAGGTTTCGCTGCCACCACATGCAGTCAGAATGTCCATTCTGAGTCAAACAAAGCTCTGCAGAGCAAACAATTCCATGGGCCTTTGTGCTCATGGAAGCAAGGAAGCCCAGCAAAGGCGTCTTTTGTAAAACTTAGGAATGCAGACAAACGTCAAAAGTAATCCCTGCTGAGGCGACTTGTCAGCTTCTTTGTTTCTCCAGAATGTGTGATGATGGAAACACCAAAGGTAGAGGTCTCTCAAAGGAACACAGGGTTCTTTCCCATTTTACAAGGCAAAAAGCATGAGGAGATTATACACGTTAAGGATGTGGTATCTTGCACCTGTCTGTACGTCAGATGTTTTCCATGATTTCCATGATCAATCACATTGGAAGTTGTTCTGAGGTACGCCTGGAGAACATCAGGTCATTCTTGTGAGGAAGAATGCCTTTCACGTGAAGGCGTTGTGCCACGTTCCGTTTGTCTACTTGTTGTAACCCAATGTCGTCGTTGCTCCAGAATCAAACTGATTCTGCTCTTTACGCCGATCGACGGGTTTCACGACCTGGCGAAGTTGTGCCTTCTTTTATTCTGACCGAGTGACAACACAGCAGCAAGCTGTAAGACAGAAAACGCAAACTGGAGGCGCCCAGTGCAGCACGTTTCAGCAACGGCATCCATGGGAGAATAGGAAAGGCATGTCACTTACTGCCAAGTCCAGGTCTCAGTGTCTTTACAATTTACTTGAGGCTGGGGCTTGAAGCGGTTTACAGCTCTCACTGAGAACCAGAATGGATAAGGTTTTCTTCTTGTACAAACAGATCGTGTAGTGGATAAAATGCGTCTCCTGGGAGCAAAATGTAGTCTGTATGTTTTATTAAAATGTGTTGTCGCCTTTGAAATGAATGTTGTCGCTTTTCTTGGTTCCTCTTTGCTTAAATTAACCTGACGTGAGCTTCCGTGCAATTTTCCCCAGATTTTTGCTTCTGTGCAGCTTCGCTGCTGGAGATACAAATGCATCAAAGATGAATAACCATCTCTCCGTCTTGGGAGACATTCACCTGTCCCAAGACAGACACTTGCTACACACGGGGATTCTGGAGTTAACTCGCCTGTTGTCGACCCATGCACATTATGGAAACGAGATTCGATGTGTCACAACAGGTCAATCTTTGTGATTTGTTTAGAACATGTGGTGAGTTGGACTTTCGACGGAACATTTGGCTGAGCCAGATGCAGGCTGCCAGGAAGGTTTGGCTTTGAT
>JAAUYG010160994.1_pt1 | contig 13993 bp, 14 predicted proteins | sample 7278091 | NCBI WGS metagenome assembly JAAUYG01 (sample SAMN14350201, study PRJNA611818) | marine sediment metagenome | isolation source: surface marine sediment (0.6m) | place: French Polynesia: Moorea | collected 2018-08
AATCTGCACAATACAGTCGGCAGTAGAAATACCCCAATCAGCAAAAGTTCTACCTAGTCTACGTTGCAAATTATTTTCGGCTCTTTCGCTTTCTACTTTTGCCCAGGATGTGCCTCCTGCACCAGCCACATCAATTACATCTATTCCGGCATCGATTAGCTTAGTTGCCATGCCCGCAGAAATACCATTGCCAACTTCTTTAGCAATTACAGGGACATCAATTTGTTGACAAAGCTGTTTGATTTTAGAGAGTAAACCTTTAAACTTAGTATCTCCGTTGGGTTGGATACATTCTTGCAGAGGGTTAAGATGCAAAATTAGAGCATCTGCTTTTAAAATATCTACTACACGCAAACACTGTTCCACACCGTATGTATAGTTAAGTTGTACTGCTCCTAAATTAGCCAATAATATCACATCGGGAGCAAGCGATCGCACAGCAAAAGTATGGGCAACATCAGGATTTTCGACAGCAATACGTTGAGAACCTACTCCCATGGCTAAACCGTATTTTTGGGCTGCCACAGCAAGACGACTATTAATTGTTTTTGCCTGTTCTGTTCCCCCCGTCATAGAAGAAATCAATATGGGGGCATTCAGTTTTTTGTCCAAAAACTTGGTACTTAGATCGACTTCACTCAAGTTCAATTCTGGTAAACAGGAGTGATCAAAACGATATTTATCTAACCCATTAGTCAGATTATGAAACTGTACGTCGTCTTCTAGACAAATACGCAGATGATCCGCTTTTCTGGTTTGCGTATTGGTCATTGATTTTTACTCCTCATTAAACAATTTAAATTTAGCCAGCTTAATTTTACCGCCCCTAAACATCGTAAATTAATTTTTGTAATACTCCATCAGAAAGCAAAAAAATGAGGTGAACTGTAATAATTCACCTCTGATAAAAGTTTTTGCTCTAAATAGCAATACTAAATACTATCTAGTTGTTAATTGATTTTTTACAACAATTTTCTATCTACGTTTCTACCTACGCATCTTCTTAGCCATGTTACGGAACATATCCATGCTGCTGTCTGCTGAACGACGTTTTTCAGCAGATTTTTGAGTAGAGTCAAAAGTTGATTGCTGAGAAATAGCTCCTCCACTAGCTTGTGGTTGAACTGAGTTAGTTTGATTAACCGCAGAACCTCCTGTAATTCCAGGCTGAGACTGAGAGCTAGGAGTTGGATTAAAAACAGTATTTACATTGGTATTACTACCTTTGTAAAAGTTAGATCTGTCTTCAAGAGAAGAAACTTCATTCTCGATCGCAAAACCATCTTTATTTTTGAGAGTTTTGGGAAAAGTTCTTCTAGTTCTCTTGCTTTTTCTCATGTAGTTGATGTCGCCCATGGTCATTGCATCATCAGGGCTTAAGAAAAAATCTTTATCTCCCATTGTTTTTCGTATCTCCTATTTTGTAATAATTATTCAATGCAGAAAAGGCAGTGAAAATCTACCAGTTTCCTTCATAATGTCGACAATTGCTTGAGATTCAACTCCCGTTACACCGAGTTACGGGGAGTAATCAAAAATTAACTAATATTAAGTATTATCTTACACATAAGTAATGCTAATAGTCAATAAAAATGCGGGTTTAATTGAGCAGCCGCTCACCAAAGATCTAGTTGCAATTACCTAAAAAGTGACTAACTGTTAAAAAATAGTCAAATAGTTCTAGACTACGGCATATTTACTGTTTAACTAAAGTTATGATTATTAATCTTGGAGTCATTAATGAGTAAACTACGCAACATTTTGCTTGGTGCTGGTGTCGCAGCAATAGGCGCGATCGGAACCAAAAAAGCAGTAGACTATCTACGCAACCGTGGTAAAGAAGAAGTGGTTGATGAGAGTCAAGGTGATGCTGAAGACATAGCAGCAGATGAAGTTGCTTATGCTACTGTTGAACCAAGTTCAGTACAAGATTTTTTAGATAAAAGCTTTGGTAATCCTGGTCGTTATGTTCCTACCCGTCCTCCGAAGGTATTTGAATATCAAGGAGAGCAATATATGGTTATTTGGGCAGAAGACAACGAAAAAAACAAAAATCAAATGATGGCATTTAAATACACGGATGCTGGTCGCAAAATGGTAGCCAGCGTTGGTTATACGGGAGATGCGACTGATTATAATCTCAATTTAGATGGTACTGATTTTGCTATTGAGGTAAACGGTGAAAAACTAGTCAGCGGACAAGGTGAAACTGATGGCGCAGATGAAGTAGATTTCGTTTTAGCTTAGCCATAACCAATTGAGGTTAGCAGAATTACAAAATATGATTGCTTTAGTTAGATCGAATATCTTGTAATACTACTTTGGTGCTGTGTGTTGAATTAATTATTTGGTCAACCGCTTTGTTCAACACGCAGTACTTTTTATTTGTTTAAATTGACGAATAATTTCTTGGGAAAGGTTAGAAGGCATTTTTTTGATTCCCGAACGAATATTCATCGTGTATTGTTCTGGTTTTACTATTGCGAGAAAGTCCAAGATACGATTTATTTGCGATTCTGGATCTTCTACAATATCTTCGTATACTAATATTAAAGGCTCTATTTGATTAGCTGCAAGTATTTTTTTTAAACGAGCTTCTTGATTTTGAATAAACTGAAATTTTTGTTGTACCTCTGATAGCAAGGCATCGTTAATTACTATATTGTTTAATCTTGATTGGTATGATTGATAGCTGGTACTATTCTGACTTCGATTACTATGAATATGCCAAATTTCAGTTTTTTGAGCTAAGACTAGGGATACTGCCTGGGCGACTCGATCTTTTCTGACGAGAAAAATATATTTATCAATAGAATTAAAAATTTGCTGAAAATCGGGCTGAGTTTGTCGAAGCTCAAATAAAAAATGTGATATTATTTTCGTACCAAAAACTTGGTTACCAGTTATTCGATATTGCATTAAGTTATGGAGCAATCTAATATAATCAAAATTACAATAACGAGCCAATTCTTGGGTAGCCAGCCGTAAATGTTCAGTGGGATGACCAGCAATTTTTGTAGACTCTAAGAGGTCACATAAATAAGTTGAGCCAGACCGAGGGGTAGTCAAAATAGCATAAGATATTTCAGGTTTTTGAATCCGATTGGAACTAGATTGTAATAGTTTTCTTTGGCATAAAAGATTAATAAAAACATCAGCAAATAATCTGATTATAGGAATATTAAGATTAAGATTGGTGATTTTTTGTCTAACTTCCTGAAAAAGCTGGGCTTCATTTATGAGGGATACTACAATTATTGCTTTATATTTATTCAAGTCTTGACCGATTGTAGAGATGTTATCTAGATTACAACTTGATAAATTGTGGTAATAATTATTATCTAATGGCTTATGATTATTAAAAAAGGTTTTGAGATATTCTAGAGTTTCCGCCTCACCAATAAAGCATAATCGGTCATGGGATGATAAATTTTTCAAAAACTGTGTTTCTTCAATATCTTGAAATATTTGAGCTAATTTCATATCCGTACAGTTATACTATTTGACTAGAAAGATGAGGTCTATTTTGACCAGCATCCTACTACATTTTTTTGATTTTAGTCACATTCATGACTAATTAGATCCCCGACTAGGTTACAATCAGCTGCGAGAAACAGTTAGCAGCGTTAAAAACGTCTATGGTTGGTTATTTAGTTTTTTTGACAATATATGTAGGATTGTATGCGCTGTTTGCCTTAGGGTTAAATCTACAGTGGGGTTATGCAGGCTTAATTAATTTTGGTCACGTAGCTTTTATGACTGTTGGAGCATATACTGCAGTGTTGCTCAGTTCTAATGGTGTACCGTTAATTATAGCCGTTATAGTGGGAATAGCGATCGCTGCACTATTAGGATTATTAATTGGGATGTCTACCCTCAGATTACGGGAAGACTATTTAGCTATTGTCACCATCGGCGTTTCTGAATTATTACGCTTAATCGCTCTCAATGAAGATTGGCTGACTAAAGGATCTTTTGGTATTCAACGCTATCCTTTACCCTTAGATCGCTTTGACCCTAATTTATTTCAGAAGTACATTTTGATTGCCATTCTGACTGTACTAGCAATTTTTGCCGCTTGGCAACTCTGGAAAGGTTTGCGATCGCAATGGCGGGAAGGGCAAGAAATTCAGGGAAAAAGCTATCAACCAACTAAACCAATCAGCTTAATTATTTGGGGCATTGTGGGTATGGGGGTGATTTTAACTGTATACATTAACGGCTGTGTAGCCTTGTTAGACTATAACTATAAAGCGGGTTTAATGCTGCTGGTTTTACTGGCGTTGGCGATTGTTTATTGGGGTCTAGAGCTATTGGTACAATCCCCTTGGGGTAGGGTACTAAAAGCAATTCGAGAAGACGAAGAAATAGCCAAAGCCTTGGGTAAAAATGTCTTTTGGTACAAGCTACAGGCACTTATGTTGGGAGGTGCGATCGCCGGAATTGCTGGAATATTTTATGCTTGGCAACTGACAACTATTTATCCAAGTAATTTTGAAACCTTAGTTACCTTCAACGTTTGGACAATGGTAGTCTTGGGGGGTGCAGGCAAGAATCCTGGGGCGATTTTAGGCGCAATAATTTTTTGGGCTTATGATGCCTTAACTCGGTTTTATTTGCCTAAATTGGGCTGGTTTGATAGTTCTGGGCAAGGGGCATTTCGAGTAATGGTAATTGGGTTAATTTTAATGCTGCTGATGATTTGGCGACCACAAGGAATTTTAGGTAAAAAAGAAGAATTAACCTTAGGAAGATAAATGCTTGGGCAAAATTAAATTCACCGTTTGAGCGCGACTTGGCTTAATGGCACTTTTGACATAACCCAAAAAACTCAAGAGTATGATAATAAACCTTAAACTGATGTAATTTTTCTAGCTGTTGTTCTAAGTCGTGTACGGGACATTCATCGATCGGAATCGATATGCCACAATTAACGCAGGTAAGATGATGACGATCGCTTTGGACAGAACTATAGACAGATTCTCCATTAGCTAGGGTACGTACCTGAAGTTCACCCTGAATTTTTAGAGCTTCTAGAGAACGATAAACTGTTGCCAAACCCATATCTTGTTTACGGTTTCGTAGTTCGATATAAAGGTCTTGAGCCGAAATAGAACGTTTTAGACTTTGGAGGACTTTCATTATTCGCTCTTGTGAACGGGTACGTTGGGCTTTCATAATTTAATTTTTTGGATCGAACCTAGATATATCTTACTAGGGCAAACCTAGAGATTGAATCTTGAATTTGGTTATCTTGTGCCATCTTGGCTATAAAATCAAAAAGGCTCTTAGCTTTTGGTAATAATTAATAGTAATTAGTAATTCTATGGCTAGCAAATATCACGCTCGTATTTATGTTACCCTTCGTTCTTCAGTTCTCGATCCAGCAGGTACGGCGGTAGAATCGGGACTTAAACAAATGGGATATACCGAAGTTGAATCCGTCAGAATTGGTAAGTATATTGAACTAAAGTTAACCGCAGCTAACGAAGATGAGGCAAAACAGCATTTAGATCAAATGTGCGATCGCTTGTTGGCAAATACGGTAATTGAAAATTATTGCTTTGAGCTAACACAATTGGCTACAGCGTAACATTACCATAGGAGTTTAAAGATGAAGTTTGGGGTTATAGTATTTCCTGGTTCCAATTGCGATCGCGATATCTCTACGGTAACTCAAGGATTATTGGCTGCACCGACTCGCATGGTGTGGCATCAAGAAACAGATCTGGCTGATTTAGATGTAGTAATTATACCTGGGGGCTTTAGCTATGGTGATTATCTCCGCTGTGGAGCGATCGCTCAATTTTCGCCTGTAATGAATAGTATTATCGAACACGCTAAACAAGGTAAGTATGTTGCAGGTATCTGTAATGGCTTTCAAATACTAACAGAAGTCGGTTTGTTACCAGGAGCATTAATTCGTAATCGTGGGTTACATTTTATTTGCGATCGCGTCCCCGTTAAAGTTGAACGTAATGATTCAATCTGGACCAAAAATTATCAAGCTCAACAGGTAATCACTCTACCTATTGCCCACGGAGAGGGCTGTTATTATGCCGATGATGATACCTTAAAAGCTTTAGAAGATCATAATCAGGTGTTATTCCGCTACTGTAGTGTATCAGGAGAAATTAATGCCGCTCACAATCCTAACGGTTCAATGAATAATATAGCGGGAATTACCAACCAGCAGGGCAATGTATTGGGCATGATGCCCCACCCTGAAAGGGCTGCAGATCGGAGTATTGGTGGTACTGATGGTTTGGCTATGTTTCAGGGATTACTGAATACCCTGGTTGTTAGCTAGTAAGATCTAAATACCATCTAAATCCTTAAAGAAAGCTTCAGGACAAAATATAGTATGAATATTGAGCAGTTAAACGCAGATTACGGCATCGCCAATAAAGTTCAGTTTGTTGAGGGCAAGGGTGGCTTTCCTGTAATTGAAATTAAGAATGAATATGCCAAAGCTGTTATTTCAGTTTATGCAGGGCAAGTATTGTCTTTTCAACCTGTCGCTCAAGCTGAAGACATGATGTTTCTTAGTAGCCAAGCCTATTATCAAGATGGTAAAGCGATGAAAGGTGGTACACCAATTTGTTGGCCTTGGTTTGGTCCCGATCCTGAAGCAAAAGGACGTTCTAGTCATGGCTTTGTGCGTAATCGCCTCTGGCAAATGCGGGAAGTAGTGACTACCCAAGACGGTGCAACTCAAGTAATTATGGGGTTGGTAGACACTGAGGAGACAAGAACAATTTGGGATTATGCTTTTGATGTGGCGATTGCTATTACCGTTGGTAGTTCTCTCACCGTAGAATTAATTACCCGCAACACAGGAGATCGACCATTTTCTATTACTCAAGCCCTACACACCTACTTCAAAATAGGAGATATTAATCAAGTAAAAGTGCTTGGTTTAGAAGATAATGCCTATCTAGATAAAGTTGATGGTGGTAAGCAAAAAACTCAAACAGGCGCAGTTACTTTTTCCGCGGAATGCGATCGCATTTATCTAGACGTACCACCAGAGTTAACTATTGAAGATGAGGCACTAAAAAGAAAAATTAAAGTTACTGCTACTAATAGTAATACAGCGATTGTTTGGAATCCTGGGGCTACTATTTCGGCGAAGATGGCAGATTTAGGCGATCGAGACTATCAACACTTTGTATGTGTGGAAACTGCTAATGCTGCCAATGAAATAATTGAAGTTGCTGCTGGTAGTGAATATAAGATGACTGCTCACTATGCTATGGAGTAGCTCAAATTATAATTAGTCTAAACTATAGGCGCAATACAGACACTTATCTTTCTTTTGATAGTTACATAAATATTCCTGATTACAAAAAGTTGTAATCTATGGAGAAGTAAATCCCATTTTCTTGTAAAGAATCACCTTCATTTTCTACGTCTACTAGAGGAATACCCCAATCTAAACGAGCATTAAAATTAGTTCCCCTAGAAAAGTTTAAGCCTACCCCCAAGGAAGGTAAAGTTGAATTGGTAATCTCAACGTCATCATTATTCCAAACTGTACCAACATCAAAGAAAGGAGTGATTTGGACTAAGCCATTGATTTTTTTAAATCTTAAAATAGGTATGCGTAACTCTGCTGAGGCAAATAAACCGTTATCTCCCAAAGTTAAATCTTGACGATAACCTCTGGCGCTATTAACACCACCTACCCGAAACTGTTCTAAAGGTACTAAACTGCCACCTGATAATTGAATATCACCTCGCAAGAGAAATAAAAAGTCTTCATCTAACCGCCTTACCCATTGGCTTTGTCCTCGCCAAGCAAAGAAAGTACTGTCAGGCTGATCTTCATTAATTGTCGAATTTAGAGCGTCTAACCCAATGCTAAATTGAGAACGAAAAGCCAAAACTTTTTGGTCATCTCGGTTAACAAATTCTTGAAACAATCTAATGGCAGTAATTTTAGTTTCTCCGTTTTCATCTGCACCACGAGATAAGAAAGGAGAATTATCCTCTAAAAAAACAGCATCACTTTCATTACGGGATAAACTTATTCCCAGCGCAAATTCTTTATTTGGTTTAAGCACCAGGGGCTGACGGAGACTTAACTCATAAAAACGTGATTCAGATTCAATATCGAGGACAGTAAAAGGATCTTCAATTACATCATTAGAATTATTACCATAAGCTGCTTTAATTGTGCCGTTTTTGGCATTGAATGGTACAGCATAGCTTAAGTCAAAACTATCACTACCGTCGGTGTTGATATAGTTAAAGTTAAACTGATCTCCAAAGCCGAACAAGTTACCATGATTCAAACCTACAGAACGCTGATTACTTCCTACGCTAGGAGATCTATTATTGTTAAAACTAGTAGCAATATTAAATACGTCTGCTTCTTCAACTTGAATATCTAATAAGCTTGTTCCTGGACGAATTCCTGCCGATAATTCGGCAGAGATGTTATCAATCAGAGGATCGAGACGTAACAATTGTAAGGCAGATAATAAAGAATCAACATTAACAGGCTTTCCTGCGGCGGCTTCGAGACGAGACGAGACATATTTAGAAGAGAGATGCTTTGTTCCCGAAACGTTAATTTCTTCTAATTGTCCTTCCAAAACTGAGATTTTTACCGTACCATCATTTAATTCTTGGGGAGGGATATAAGCACCCGAATTAACATATCCTCGATCGGTATAAAGTTTGGTAATTATACTTCTGGCTTGAAATAATTCTGGTAAAGTGAGAGGACGATTACGATAAGATTTAATTGCTTGAGTTAACTCTTGTTGAGTAAAGACAGTACTACCAACCACCTCAAAGTTTTTAACGACAATTCTTTCAGGAATATCATCAGAGTCTTGAGCAACAATTAAGTCTTGATTATTGGTCTTAGTTTCTGAAGATGTCTGTGCCTGGGATAATACGTAGGGTGAAGCGGGAACAGCAGTTTTTTGTTCTAGCTCAGAAACAGAGATAGTTAATAACTCTGAAGAATTATGGAAACTATCTTGATGTTTAGCTGTTTCAATTAAACTTATTTCTTCAGCATTTAATGGCTGTAATGGTGTAACTACTCCTGCTAAAACCAGCAAAGAAACTGATAAACGTGTTAGATAACCATACTTATCAACTTTATGAAAATTATTTAATCTGGACTGTCGCCAAAGAATATTTGGTGCAAACATACTTGTTTATTATGTTTTGAAAGAGCCACGTTATCTAATATTCCCAAAAATACTCAGTAAATAACGCAACAAGCATATTATAGATTTTAAATAATACAAAACCGACTAAAAAAAGTCCCCCAAAGTTGGGGGATTCTAAGTCTTAATTTCCGCTCAAAACTCAAAGAATACTAAGCTAAAGCGGCAGCAGCAGCCTTAACCCCAGCTTTGGCATCAAAATCATGACCAAGTTCTGTGAGTGTTGCTTCTAAACAAGAGATGGTAGTTAACAAATCACGATCGCTCACCCAGCCCAAATGACCAATACGGAAGATCTTACCTTTAAGATGATCTTGTCCTCCTGCCAGAGCAATATCGTATTTCTTACGCATAGTGGATCTAATGGCTTCAGCATCATCAGTTTTAATTGCCGTTACGGCAGTACTAGCTGCATTATCTGGTGCTAAAAGGCTTAAACCCATAGCTTTAGCAGCAGCGCGACTAGCTTGAGTTAAACGCGCATGACGAGCAAAGATATTCTCTAACCCTTCTCGTTGCATCATTTGGAGGGCAGTTTGTAAACCAAACATTAAATTGATGGGAGGGGTAAAGGGAGTACTGTCCTTAGCGTTGGCTTTTTTGTATTTACCTAAGTCCATATAGAAACGAGGGAACTTACTAGTTTCATAAGCTTTCCACGCTTTATCGTTGACACAGATAAAACCCAAACCAGGAGGAATCATATAGCCTTTTTGTGAGCCTGATGCTACCACATCCAAACCCAAGTCATCAATGGGTAAATTATATGCACCCAAACTAGTTACAGCATCGACAATAATTAAAGCTTCGCCGTGAGCTTTTACGTGCTTATTGATTGTTTCTAAATCGTTGAGAACTCCCGCAGAAGTTTCTGAGTGAGTAATAACAACAGCTTTAATTTCCTTGTTGCTATCAGCTTCTAACAGGTTGCGAAACTCTTCCGTATCTAGAGGTGTTCCCCAATCAGAAGTAATCCGTTCGGTTTTTAGACCAAAAACCTCACAAATTTGCGCCCAGCGATCGCCAAATTTACCATTAACACCCACTAAAACGCGATCGCCAGGACTGAGGAAATTAATCATTCCCGCTTCCATTGCCCCTGTACCTGATACGTTGAGAGACAGTACTTCGTTTTTAGTTTGGTGTAGCCATTTTAAATTCTGATTAATCTCAGCGATTATCTTACTGAAATCACCGCTACGGTGTCCAATCGGATGTTTGCCTAAAGCGATTAATACCTTCTCTGGGACTGGGGTGGGCCCAGGAATCATTAACATATGCTTGTCTTCCATGAGTCTTCCTGATATTCAGCTAGTGGAATCGTTCATTTTATCTTATGGCAATGCTGTAAAAACATTTCCTAAAAAAATTAGTAGAAATTTACTTTACTTAGGAATCAAAACTGTTATCAAGAAGAATTAAGACTAAGATCTAATAACCAACATTTCATGGGATGATAAGAAACTGCTTTTCTGAAACGAATCGAGGTTTAAATAATAATGGCTCATCTTCGATTAGGCGACACTGTCCCTGATTTTACTCAAGCTTCTAATATGGGGGATATTTCCTTCTATGATTGGGCTGGAGATAGCTGGGTAGTTCTTTTCTCTCACCCCGCTGACTATACCCCTGTCTGCACTACTGAGTTGGGTGAAGTTGCCAAACTCAGAGCGGAATTTGATAAGCGTAACGTCAAAACTATTGCCTTAAGTGTTGATGATGCTGAGTCTCATAAAGGCTGGATTGGGGACATTGATGAAACTCAAAATACCAAAGTTGACTATCCCATTTTGGCAGATGCGGACAAAAAGGTTTCTGACCTTTATGACATGATTCATCCCAATGCCAATGCCAAAGTCACTGTCCGTTCGGTATTCATTATCGATCCCAACAAAAAGTTGCGTCTAACTTTAACTTATCCCCCAAGTACAGGGCGTAATTTCCCTGAAATCCTCAGAGTAATTGATTCGTTGCAACTAACCGACAACTACCAAGTTGCAACTCCTGTTAACTGGAAAGATGGTGAAGATGTGGTAGTTGCTCCAACTATTTCCACTGAAGAAGCTAAACAGAAGTTTCCTAAAGGAGTCGAAGAAATCAAACCTTACTTGCGGATGACTCCCCAACCTAACAAGTAAAATTAAGCGATTAGCGATTATTGGTTGATTATTAAATATAAAATATAGACTATTTAGGGTGGGTTTAACCCGCCCTTTTTTATGAAAACACTACTAGCCATTAGTAATTAGTAATTTAGTTAACATGAGTAGCTCCATAATCAGCAACGAACAGCACCAACAAAAGATGCAACGTCGCAAGGAGGTTCAGGAAAAACGTTTAGCAGAGAAAAATAAAGAAAAAGGTTTAATTATTGTTAATACAGGTAACGGGAAGGGCAAAACCACCGCTGCACTAGGTATGGTAATGAGATCCCTTGGTCATGGTTATCAAGTAGCCATTGTACAGTTTATTAAGGGAGCATGGGAACCTGCAGAAAAAGCGGTATTAGGTAAATGGTCAGAGCAGTTAAAGTTTCACGCTATGGGAGAAGGATTTACTTGGGAAACTCAAGATCGAGAACGGGATATAGAAAAAGCAATGGCAGCTTGGAAACAAGGATTAGACTATATTCTTAACCCTGATTATAGATTAGTTTTGCTAGATGAAGTTAATATTGCTCTAAAGCTAGGATATTTAGATGTTAATACCGTTATTCGTGGTTTAGAACAAAAACCGCCAGAGTCCCACGTCATTTTGACAGGAAGAGCCGCACCAACTGAATTAATCGCGATCGCTGACTTGGTTACGGAAATGTCTTTGATTAAACATCCGTTTCGCGAACAAGGAATTAAGGCTCAGCCAGGAATCGAATTTTAACTCTAACTGCTAGTCTAGTCATCATTCACTATCAGTACGGGCAATCAGTTAATGAGTAGTAGAACCTCCAATAATGGGATTCAAATTTGGCTACAACGTTTATTAGCGGCACTGTTTTTAGCAGGACAACTTGTTATTCACTTACTACAAGGCAAAATAAATCGTCGGAACACCATAGAACAAATGACCATAGTTGGGCCAGATTCCTTGGTAATCGCCCTAGTTACAGCCGCTTTTGTGGGGATGGTATTTACAATTCAGGTATCCCGCGAGTTTTTAAATTTTGGCGCAGTGCAAGCGATTGGTGGAGTCTTAGCCTTGGCTTTGAGTAGAGAACTAGCCCCTGTATTAACCGCAGTAGTACTTGCTGCGAGGGTTGGTTCAGCATTTGCTGCGGAAATTGGCACAATGAAAGTCACAGAACAAATTGATGCTCTTTATGTACTCAAAAGTGACCCCATTGACTATCTTGTTATTCCCCGTTTAATTGCCTGTTGTGCCATGTTACCTCTCTTGACTATGGTTTCTTTAGTGATGGGTTTAATGGGGGGTGTTTTTGTTGCGGCTCTTTTCTATAATATTTCCCAAGCGACTTTTATTGACTCTGTACAAACCTTTCTACAAATATGGGACTTAGTTAGTGCTTTGATCAAGGCAGTGATTTTTGGGGGATTAATCGCTGTTATTGGCTGTAATTGGGGATTGACTACAACAGGAGGAGCTAAGGGAGTCGGTGAATCGACTACTACGGCAGTGGTTATGGCTATAATTGCTATTTTTATTTCTAATTTCTTTCTGTCTTGGTTAATGTTCCAAGGTATAGGTAGTCAGTTTCTTAATTAAACAATCTTGGGTTGCATAAACACGTCGTAAGCCTTCGGGAGCAAAGATATCTCAACAAAGTTTATTGATGAGATATCTTGATTGAACAAGGGTTTCAGGATATTTGTGCAACAAAGCCGTTGTAAAATGGAGCTAGAGCTAGTGATATGGTGGAACAATCAACTTTTGATTCATCATTGAGGATAGCAAAATAGGAAACTAGCCAGATCTGTATAAATAAAATAAAAGTTTACAATACCCCAATGACAACTAACATTGAAGCTGAAAATTTTACTGGAGTAGTAGAACTCTCACCAAACTATAAAATACCATTGTTTCTGATTATGGGAGCTTGTGGTTTATTGGTTGTTTCGCCGTGGTTAGGAGGAGCGATCGCTCTACTGGGTTTGTTTTTGACAATACAAACAGTTTTAATTAGGTTGCAATTTACCACTGAGGCTCTTAACGTGCTTCGTTCTGGTAAGATAATTCGGAGTTTTCCCTATAGTGAATGGTTGAATTGGGAAATTTTTTGGTCACCAGTACCCATTTTGTTTTATTTCAAAGAAGTTAAGAGTATTCATTTTCTACCAATTATTTTTGACTCCAAAGTTTTAGCCGACTGTTTGCAAAAATATTACCCTCGTTAGAAAATTAACCAGATTAACATGTCTGTTCAAGTAAACTATATTATTTTATTTATCTTGGCGTTACTATGAATTCTGAAATCCCTCCAATTCCTGAATCTGATAACAATAATCAGTCTGATAACACTGACATTAATTCTGTTGAGTTGGCAGATGAACCACTACTAGATGAGTCTGAGGTTGAATCTACAACATCAGAAGACAATAGTGATGCTTCGTCAGAACAAGATGTTATAGAAGTAGATGTTACTTTAGATACACAACCCTTGGCAGAAAATGTGGAGGATGAATCAGAATTAGAATCTGCCGATTCTGATAGTACCGAATTTTCCTCTTTAGAAGTCCCAGAGTTATCAGAATCAGCCGAGACAGAGGTATTATTAGAGTTCAGTAGCGAAGCTGACTTAGAAGTAGAAGAAAATCTACCTCTAGAAGACTCGACAAGCGAACCAGTCGAGA
>JAAUYG010121135.1_pt1 | contig 13992 bp, 5 predicted proteins | sample 7278091 | NCBI WGS metagenome assembly JAAUYG01 (sample SAMN14350201, study PRJNA611818) | marine sediment metagenome | isolation source: surface marine sediment (0.6m) | place: French Polynesia: Moorea | collected 2018-08
CCCCCCCCCCCCCCCCCCCCACACACACACCGGGGCACACACCGGCTGACTGTCCTTTTAACGTGTATAATAATAGTAATAATCAATAGCAAAGTAAATCTTTGTGGTTAATAGCTACCACGTTTAATTAAAATAACGGTGACAGTTGGCTAAACTCGGTCAAACAGCATAGGAGGGACAAGGTGAAAGCCCGGGGTGAAAGTTCGTGCTTAGTGGTTGACAATAAATATAATTAATACACTAAGCAAGTGAACCTTACATGTAACTTATAAATATAATTAATGTAACAATAAATATAATTAATACACTAAGCAAGTGAACCTTACATGTAACTTTGCGATCACCCGACTGAAAATAGATGCGTTCCCATCAGTACCAGAAGCGCATTTTCAGTGTAATCTCGGAAGCAAGATCGCCTGTCAATCACGACCACCCCACCAGCTATAATAGTGAGGTGAGTGGTTATGTAATAGTCACGTGAGTGATTGTATAAGTAAACAGTTACGTGGGGTGGTTATCATTTCCGGAGGAGGGTAGGGTTATCACTATATATTTATCCAGGCTACTGTCTACAGAGTCAAAATGGGCCCACTTATATTAGCCACAGTGGTACATTTTCTGGTGCTATAGTTTAGATAACACCGCCGCTTTAAGGCATGTGTGGTACAGCTGCTCGCACCATAAAAATCTCAAGTTAATTTTAAACAGTGCACAGTCAAAATGACTTCATATGGTGTGAACATATATATGCCATAATGATATATATGAATGTGTCCTATTGCTTGGTATCTTCCTTTTTGGAACGTCTAACTTAAAAAACAACATTTATTTATTTATTTATTTATTTACAAAAATAGCGCTTCTCTTCTCTAGAATCATTGCCATATGCTTTGTATATCGAAGCATATGCCAAGTACCGCCGCGGTCTGGGGGCAAAGCTTTTCTATACAACACTAACACTTGATACCTGATTTGTCGGCGTTGATGGGTGCAAATTGGAGAAGGTCGTATAACACCCATACAGTTATATAGCGATATTGTTTTGTCTATAGTTGTTGATCTGTATCATAGTTCCCTGTGTAGGGAGGAACATGTCTGCAGACCAAACATCGGTCGATCAAACTACGGCGACCCGTAAGTGCCTTGTGAAGAATTTTTTATATATCGTCCGGACGATATCGAATTAGTATATCGTCCGGACGATATACAAATTTTTCTTCACATGGCATGTACGGCCTGTAGAAGACAGGTGAAAATGTATGTCACCTCGTTTAAAATATCAGACGATCATGATGTAAAAATGCAAGATCTCGGTCTTTGGTAATCGCATCTCTCGCGAAATCTGTGTTCGCGCGGTCGCTCACTGACCGTGTCTTTGCTAATGTGCAAATGAACTATATTAGATTTTCATACCTACACTTACACATAGATACACTTACCAGATGGTTTCTAGAAGCAGGTTCACTAAACCCTCTATTCCAGATCTGAAGTGGCAAACATCTAATATGTACAGATATTTGGAAGAGACATGAGCACATATAACACAGTACTTTATAAATTAAGGTATAAATTATTAGTTAGTTAAATAAATAAATAAATAAATAAATAAATAAATAGATTTCCAGGCAACCACATTGACACTTTTCAGCACCCGAAGGATAAGTTTTTCGCTGGATCAGCGCTGGTTCATTTTGGGTTTGTTTATGAGTTTGTTTATAGGTTTAGTGTGTTCAATTGTCTTTAGGAGTGTTATCAAAAATGATACACATAGAATAAGCCATTTATTAATTGAATCAGCAATTATGGCAAATGAGAGCAGAGTAATTAATGGAATTAACCCAAATTGCGTAATTGTGAATAAAATGACATGACTGAGGGCAGCGAAGAGCCTTAATTACCATAAAATGGTATCTAAATGATAGAAAATGACTGAAGAATATAATTCATTTTGAATTATTCTTACTCGAGAGAATAAGGATAATTCAAAATCAATAAACGCATCAGACCTGTTTTGTATTTATTTCCCTCGACGAATTATAAGGATTGGAATAGCATCTATAGTTGCGTAGCCATACGGTTTCTGTAGTATTTAGAAATCAAAAGGACGGAAATTGAGATTCCCAATACGATTAAACGTAACAAAGGCCCAGTTGGGGGGGGGGGGTGAATCAGGCTTATAGTCGGCTTTCAACCACTCATGGTCATATCACCGACTGCAAGCTGGATTCGGTGGTGTATGCAGGTGTATGTGTGGTGATTTAACGTGGACCTGTCTTGTTTGGGCCGAACGATTTACGCTCGACAATATTTGGGTACCAAGCCACCGATTCAGTTCCGCCACAGGTGAGCAGAAAGGAATCACTCAGACCATTTATACTGACCACGAGCTGCCCAGTCGGGTGCCAAACTCATTAATGCCAAGCGCCAAGCTGAGAAGCGCAAACCTCCCAGTTTTTACGTCTTTGGTGTGACGCGGTCGGGGATTGAACCCCAGCCTCCCGCACCCCGAGCGGACGCTCTAACCACTATAAGGCCCAGAGGGAGCATAGAGGTAGAGACTAATGGCTTGATTACACAGATCATGCAGTTAATGAGTACTGCTATTATCATGCTTTACACTTGGAGAGTAATAAGCTAAACTTATGTAAACAACGATGTTAACCTGTTTAAAATATATTTCGATTTTTGCACATAAATAATATTCTAACGCTTCACGGCATCTAACGCTTAAAATGTCACGGCACCTAACGGCATCTAACGCTTTGTAGGCAGGTAAGCTGTTCGTTCCTTTCGCTCGTTCCTTGCCTCCTGCCCTTTCGCTCTGTGCATGCAGTATGTATAATCTGATGTGCTCGCCTTTCTTTCTAAATGGCCTGTAACTCGAAAACGGCTGATCGTGGAATGAATTGAAGTTTGAGATTCGGGTAGATTATTACCTTGAGAAAAAATGAGAACACTAGAGGAGTTGTAGCGTTTCGAAATCTTGGTGCCATGTTAGCCAAAATGAAAACAAAATGTTAAAATTAAAAAAGCAATTAATGTCAAAAAAAAAACAAAAACAACAACAACAACAACAACAACAACAAAAAAACCAACCCGCAAATAAGTGAATATATGTAAATAAGAAAAGGTTAAGGATATGGTACTTTCCGCAAAATCTGTCAGTATCGCATTGACGGTATCTGAGAAAACCTGTGTTACGGACTTCACGACGGTTCAATGATGCCTGTGCCACGACCGTAAATAGCTCTGCTGCCACAGTCGAGTTGAACTATATGCTGGACCTGAAAAATCCATGGATTGAACAAGTGGTATCTGCTAAACTATACCCCGTTTTTTATGTATGATTTTATCTAATGTGTAATGGTTCGAGTTCTCAGGCAGCTAACCAGAAAGTGGACCGGCTTGCAAATATTGCCAAGCTTGCAAATCGCGGAGTCTTTTTCAAATAAATGAATGAATGAGTGAATGAATGCATAAATGAATAACTAACTAACTAACTAACTAACTAACTAACTAACTAACTAACTAACTAACTAACTAACTAAATAAATAGACCACGTGATTGTTTTTCAAACACTTCGAAAATATTTCGTTCTATATCATATTACATAAATTGAGGATGTCGAATCTGAATTATTCGGACAGAATCCTTCTAACAACAATCTCATAGCAAACTACCACGCACATGTACTTTCCGAAAGTTTGTGGACACAACCTTCCTAAAATAAAAGGTTTCTCTATCCTCAAACTATACCATTCAGTTGTGCGGCAATATGGAAAATGATGAACTGCACGAGATTTGACAGAATTTATTTTACGCTTGTAATTCCAAGGTTGAATAACCCTCCGCCTCCCAAGAAAAAGAAAAAGAAAAGGAAATCGAGTCTCTCTCCGTACAAAATATATTCGCACAGAGACAAGAGGATGGTCTGCTGGGAGATAGTTCTCCTTATGCCTTTGAATGATTCATGACATGAAGTTCCAATTACACCAACGATTAATCATTTTATTCTTTTTTTTCCTGGCAAGGTCGGACATGGACTACCGGTATTTTGTAAAAAAGGAAACGCTGGTAAATGGGAACCAACAATAGGCAACGACGAGGCAGGGAGCAACGTCCAACGTCCAATTCAAGAACTTCTCCTGGACAGAGACAGACGCCTATAACTGTAGGTTCAGAGCCAAGGCTAAACTTAGTGGTGCGGGGGGAAGGGGGGGGGGTCAAACCAAATAAAGCTCAATCCTTTTCCAAGGACATCAACTTAACCCAATATGCCTGCGACGCTCGAACCAATTAACTTCCGCTGGCTGTGATCTATCGAGTACCGACACAGCCATGCTGTAAAGATCTACGTAGCTTAACCCAGAATTGGCCATATGATATTTTATCTCACAAATATCCCTGGACACATTCTATAATTGTTTTTTTTTTTTGCATGCCCCTACTGTTATGTTTATCAAAAGTTATATAGATGCACTTTCACTCCAAAATATACTTAAACCATACTATTCTTTGGGAAAAAACCAACAACATATGCAATAACAACAACGACAACAACAATAGCAACAACAACAACAGCACCAACAGCAGCAGCAAAAACAACAGCAAAAAGAGGATATAAGTAAACAGCTTTACGAAATGTTTCTGCTCGCCATATGATTGCGGTCTAAAGTAGGAATAGTAGCAGCATAGTGTTTTTTGGGTCTGCATGACTCTTCCTTTATTAATCACACCTGACTTCTCAAAAGCAGTTTCACTAAACTCTACACATTGAATTTAATATTCTTTTTAAGTTAGATCTCGTTTTACTGGTTACATGGCCACAGCTGGTATTTACAGTGAAAACGTATTATAACATTTGTATTTTGTGGCTTATTGAGTTAGTGGTTCTAGCTTTAAAATTGAATTATTTTATGTGATTTCAGTTGCTATATTGCTCAGTGGAACGGGCAGTATCTTACAGATAAAATCACGAAAACGTTAAGATGATACATCACCAATATCCAATTTTAATACATTCTATACGTTCTATAGTAGTGTAATATACATTTGTACGCAATGTATACATTATAATGTATACACATTATAATGTATACATTGTTATGTTTACATATAATGTATGCCGGCTGTATATGTCGTCCCTAGGTTTATTGTAGGCACCATTTATAGAGACTCTTTGTTCATGCGATATGATTATACTTCTGACCTTCTCTGAATAAAACACAAAAAAATTATATGTTGTCTCTATTGAACATGTTATTCTGTGAATATTTTTGTGAAGATTTAGCTACAAAGAGAAGAGGCTTGAACACGGCTTGAGTCAGGCTGGGGACCGAAGGGCGCATTCTTGAAAACTCTTAGCTCCTACAGTCTAAAGGCCTACAGGGACTGGACAACGGTTGCAAGGCGATTGCTGGACTGAAGTCTATTTCAAGACTTACGTCTTTTCAAGAAACCAAGCCCACTGCCAGGGCCACCATTGCTGTTTAGCGTGCTTAATGTCTTCAGGCAGTTATACCGTAGGGAGGTGGGGGATCAGATGTCAGAGTGGTAACATACGACAGCCGTCTTTCCCCCCATCATCATGGCGATCCTACATGCCATAACGCACTGCAGAAAGCAACACGGGGTGACGCAAACGAAGAAGGATATGTGCAATAGAGGAAGTGCTGGAAATGCGTCGATTCATTTTCGTCTGCATGTAGACTAGTAAGACGTGACGAGCAAAGGACACCTTTGTGTTTTATCTCACAAGGGATCTAATGTGTCTGCCAAATGAAATGTGATAAATGCATGCGAAAACATAGTTGAAGAGCACGATGGCTTTGGCGTCTAGAATGCAGCAGACCTTGCGAAGACACTGCCAGATGGATACGCCCCCCCCCAAATAAATAAATAAATAGATAAAGAAATAAATAAATAAATAAATAAATAAATAAATAAATAAATAAATAAATAAATCTTGAAATGTTGCGTTGTATATATCCTAACATATTACGTGAACTGAGCCTAGATTGCACAGCTGTGAATTTCAAAGGAAAATTTAGTAGTCAGGTAAAGGGACCAAAAAGCGTTCTCGAGGGTGCAAAGTCCCTTAACACAGAGTTTGCTCTAGATAGACTTGAAACGTTAACAAGTCACATTTTGACAGAACATTTAGTTCAGCTCCAGAGACGACATTCCCAATTCAAACTCCAAGGAATGATAAATTTCAATGGCCATCTAAGAAAATATAAACCCTTTACAAGGAGATGTAAAAATACCCATCTCACTTGCCTAATAGTAATAAAAAACAAACAAACAAACAAAACAAAACAACAGCATTGAATTCATTTGTACTCTCTGTAGCAGCCTCATGCTACCTTGCAGAGATTAATCTAGGATTTTGCCAATATGGGGCCTGTGCCCATGGGAGTGTTTTAATGTGGGCCCCTGTATCGGACCACCGGGTCTATCAAATACCATAATCCGTAGGTCTGTATAGAAGTTTGTATTTTGCCCAGCACTTATTTTAATGGTGCAAACTTTTTTCATTACTTTTCTTTAATACACAATATAGCATTGAATGTTTGGGGCATATTTATTTTTATATTTTATAATATTTATAAAATCACTTGAGCCAACCCGGGAGTTGACATGTTGTTCATGGATTCTTTGTTTTTATGCAGATGTTATTTGCCACTATCATCACTATTAAACAAAAGTTAAAGCAGGGTATGGACAACTATTCCCCAAAGTGGGTATTGCATTAAGTAAGTGCAAGGTTATGATGGTGGAATGGATAATGTATAGTGTACTATCCAATAAAGCCATACTGTGACATTTATTTGAATAATTAAGCAAATCTTTGGGCCTCTTGTATGTGTTTTCTCTTCAATTTTCAAGCTTCTAACGTTATAAAGTTCTATTTTTTGTGTCTGTGGTGCTGAATAAGGTTGTGACTTTTGTCCTGTAAGGTTTTGTCGTGTGCACTTTTTCCTATGGGAAGCTGCGCGTTAGCCGGGCAGTAAGAAAAATAAGGCAAGATTAACTCAGGATAAACTTGATTTAACGTCGGCACAGCAAAAGTAAGAAACGTTAGCATAAAGACACTTTTGGTCGATTCGGCACTGATTGCATGGAGCGAATGAAATGTCTGATCGAACAAGTTATACTTATTTTTAAATTAAACTTTGTTTTATTTTGTTTTTCATATTATTTGTTCACACATTTCAAAGAATTGTATGCCTTAAGTATATTTTGGATGGATGTACTTTATTTCACAAAGTCTCATTGGGGATTAACCAAAAATGTAATGGAAAGAGAAAAAGAGCAAATGAGTAACAGAAATCAAGGTACAGAAAAAACAAATATCCAACAAAAAAGAGTAAACTTCACATCGTAACCCTCTTAGGACGTACCTCTCAAATCATTAACAAAGACGGAGCTCAGGTTGATATGTCAAGATCTGCCATACACGAGCACACATTTCCTTCACCTTATGTAACTCTCCTTCTTCAATGAAGATGGAGGCGGCTTACCCAATAATATTTCCGTCTGTTCAGATTCACACAAATTGAACACATGTGTACTGATATTAACATGGAACATGTTAATCACCGTTGTCCAAAATAATTCTATAGTGTTTTCATCTTGTTTGTTCACAAGTTGTTCACACATTTCAAAGAATTGTATGCCTTGGGTATATTTTGGAGTGTAAGTAGCGCACTGCAATTGTATGCATCTGTATAATTTATAACGTTTGAATAAACACAGGAGACGAAGAGCATTACAAAATCAATATGTAGACGGTGACCAGGCATAATTAGAGGGAAAATATCGGATACTTGGGTTGCTGGGACATAGCATGACTATGTCTATACTCGACAGATAGTCATCAGAAGCCAACCGGTTCGAGCGTCGTAGAAATGGAGGGTTAAGCTGATGTCCCTGAAAAGAGATTACCGGTAAGCTTTATTTGGTTTGGTCCCTCCCGCACCACTAGCTACCACTGAGTGAACCTTGGCTTTGGACCTACAGTTATAGCCGTCTGCGTTCGTTAGCAGTTCTTGTGTTGCACATTATACTCTATCTCAAAGCTGCTTCTACCCGTTTTCCTTTTTACGAATACTCCATGTCCAAGCCTGCCAGAAAGCAGAATAAAATGATTAATGGATGGTGTAATTGCAACTTCATATCATGAATCATTCATTAAGACACACCGAGAACCATCTCCAAGCAGACTGCATGCGAATACATTCTATGGATGGAATCTTGCCTTTTTTGGCAATTCATCGTTCGAATTACAAGTGTCAAATAACTTCTGTCAAATCTAGTGCGCCTGCAGTTCATCATTTTCCAGACTGTCACGCAACTGAATGGTATTTTTAGCTCTGTTTTGTGCTACTGCACACAGCAGATCTACTGTCATGACGCGGGCGTCTGTCGTTGTTCGTCGTCCGTCCCTAGAGATACGTTTTCTCGGATACCGACCAATGAATTAACCTCAGATTTTGAGGAAAGGTGCCTATGCACCCTATCTCCAGATATTTGTTTTTCAAAATGTACATTTTTATTTTCTTACGATTTATTTCTTATTTTCCTTAACATGAGACCACATATCGAACACATGGGAGTAAAAACATCAAACGACATCTCCTCTGAACGCACTCAACAGATTCACTAGCAACAATTCACGCATATCCCTAGTGACGGTCTCTACCAAAGTTATTCAAAGAACTGTGAATTTTCAAATTTCGGATTTTTGCCATTTTTTCCGTTTTTGTTCACATGGGACCATATGGGAGTAAACGTTTCAAACGGCATCTCCTCTGAAAGCACAAATCAGATCCACTCCCTAAAATTCATATATAGTCTTATGGAAGGGTCTGTATCAAAGTTGTTAAAAGAAATTTGAAATTTTGAAATGGGCAATTTTTGGTTCTTTTTGGACGTTTAACATGGGAGTCAATTGGAAATTGTAAAATGTGCGATATCTTGAAAATGACTGGGCGTAGAGTGAAATGGAGCCAAAATGGGCCTCGCGGGTAAGTAGTTACTGTATGCAAGGTACGTTTGACTGTTAAGTGTTCACGGTCATTTTGAGGTCATTCGGTGCATTTCTGATGCTTCTGATTTTCGACAACCTTGTATCTCGAAAAGAGATTTGGCCCCCGGGGTACTTGCTTAGTGTATATGAGGTACTTTTAACTGTTAAGATGTCAAAGTCAGGCTGAAGTCATTTCCGACTTTTCCGATTTTCAAAAAAAAAAAAAAAAAAAAAGAAAAAAAAAAAGAAAAGAAAAAAAAAACGTATATTGAAAACGGCTGGTCGTAGAGCAAAACAGACACTAACGTGAGCCTCGGGGGTACTTACTATAAATAGGGTACTTTTAATCGTTAAGTGTTCAAGGTCATTCTGAGGTCATTCGGCGCATTTGCGACTTTTGGAAACCTTGTATCTTAAAAATGGCTGGCCGTAGAGCGAAAGGGACTGAAATTGGGACTCTGGACACTAGTAACACATGTATGGGTACCTTTGACCTTGTAGGTGACGAGGTCGTTTTGGGGTCAATCAGTGCATTTGCTTCAAAATGGCCTGTAACTCCAAAGCGGGTGATCGTAGAGCAACTGACTGAAATTTGAAGGACACGAGGACATTAGTAACATATATGGAGTACCTTTTTACCTTGTAGGGTTCAAAGGTCAATTGGGGTCATTTAGTGCGCTTGTCTCAAAATGGCCTGTAACTCATAAAGGTGCCAAAAGAGCAAAAGCGACTAAAATTCGGACTCAGGAACACTAGAACAACATATATGGAATACCTTTGTGCCTCGAATGTCTATAGTTTACATTTACTTTATTCCTTGTCTAACGAAGGGCATTTTGGCCTTCAAATGTCAAACTTAGGATTAGTCACCTCGGCTACACAGCTAGTAGCTACATGACTGTTAGACATAAATGTAACTTACTCCAATTCGACAAGTGACCAAGCAGGCCTCAAGGCCCCTGGGCCTCATGTTGAAGATAGAAACAGTTTTAGGAAATCTGGCATCCAGAAAATTTCGGAAACTACATTATCATGTTTCTTTTTATGACAGGGTTATTAGAACAATCTTGCCCGAATAGTTCCAGATTCAACATCCCCACAAAGTATAATGTATCTTCGAATAAATATCACTCAACGTATTTGATAAACAAAAACATCTTCAAGTTGCCTTAATTTTTTACTTATTTGATAAAGTCCTCAAGGTTTGCATGATTTGCAGTGTTTCCAAACCTGTTATTTTGCCATTGCACAAAACACATCCTCCTGCTTCTTATCAACGGTCGAACATATTGTACACTTGCAGGGTTCCTTGTGTTTTTTTCACCGGTGTTTGTATATTTTTGCTTCTCTTCATTTTGCTAAATAAAGTTGTGACCCTTTGTCCTGTTAAGGGTTTTCATGTGTAATATCCCCTGTGGGAAGCTTCGCGTTTTCCGAGAGGTAAGAAAAACTAAGACAAAGTAAACTCGAGATTAATGTCGGCGCCACAAAATCAAGCAGCATCAGCACAGACATGTAACGACATTATTGCCCAATTCGTCACTAATTACACGGAGTGAATGAAAAAAAAAGATATTTATAAGACAATGGTTAATGAAAAGGCGAGCTCATGGCGATTATTTCAAATCCGAGAATACTTACATTGTAGCCTTGTGTAATATCTTCTCAATATGAATCCTTTCTGGACAGGCCTAAACGTAAAACAATTAAGCTGCCATCTAACTCAAGACCCACAGGTTATACTGAGTAGAACCGTTGTCGATACTACATAAAATACTGTACACACATTTTATCTGTGTTAATATATAGTACTTACATATCCATAACATCTGAACATTGTGTGTAGAAAATATTAGAATGTTTAGGAAATAATATTACCTCACGCTATTCAATTTTTGAATGGAATGTTAAATGTTGAGGTATAGGGAGTATTTTAAACCCCTTGGCGGGAAAATTTTCCGAAGATACCCGAAAGAAGGGTAAAGGCGCGAAAAGAGGGGCACCTCACGTTTGGCGGAGCTTATATATGTTGCCATATGATTGCATAAAGGATAGTCATATGACCAAGGTAGTTTGGCTTCCGAATGAAACCGATTACTCATACTGCGAAGTACTCCTTATTCAATTTCAGATTAATGATAAGTTGTTATGTGATTTAATGTTATTATTGTTAAAGGTTATTGTACGAGTTCAAGGATTTATTGTGGTATGGCCAAATCACTGGCGCAGGCCCGAGCTTGCGGGGGCCTCCTCGCCAGTGATTTGGCCATACCACAATTAATCCTTGAACAAGTGCAATAACCCTATTATTATATACCTGCTACCTCACTTTTACAACAGTATAGGTGATATTAAAGTCGCATTTTACACAAGAAACAGCCATTTCGGCACGGTATTGCGCCCCATGTTTTTTTTTTCTTTTCATGCCTGCAGGCCATATAGCAACGGCCCGGGACCTTGATAACGCAGCCGAAACAAACAATGGAATTACGTAAACATAAAGCACAGGTGCCTTTGCTATTGGCTGAGAATCTGGGTCGGGGTCAGAGTGCAATATACAAAGTTCAACGTTCAATATGAAAATTTATTGCACGATCGTTTCAGTGGTAAATTAAAGGGAGATTTTTCAGGTATATAATAAATATGGGGTACCTGGATATATCTCCCTATACTTTGCCGTTGGGGCGATGCAAATGTACAGCTCTCTTGGAAGATGACCGTATCTATATTGCACTCTGACCCCAAACCGGCTTTTCAGCCAATAGCAGAGGTGCGTATACTCTGTGTTTACGTGATCCTTTTGTTTATTTCGTCTGCGTTACCAAGGTCCGGGCCGTCGTTATATGCCCTGCAGGTATGGAAAGGAAAACATTCCATTCAAAGGCCCTGTCAAAACGGTGTTTCCGTGTCTAAAATGCGACATAATATAACTCAACGGAGTTATAAATATTAAAATGAAGTAGCAGGTATATAATAATAGCGTTTGCACTTGTTCAACCATTTGTTTATGTATCGCCGAACAGATGCATCTTTTCTTGCATACACAAATACAGTCAAAGCTGCTCTCAAGACCACCTGTACATAAAGACAACCTGCTTATAAAGACCACATTTTACATGTCCGCAGGTGTATATTTTCAACGTTATTGAACCGGCTCACCAAGACCATCCGTGTACAAGGACCACATTTTGTTGGTCCCTATGGTGGTCTTTATATACACGTTTCACTGTAAATCGTTGAACTCGTGCGATAACCCGAGAGAGAGAGGGAGAGAGAGAGAGAGAGAGAGAGAGAGAGAGAGAGAGAGAGAGAGAGAGTTTGGAGATGTCACAACTGCAGCATTATCACTTTGTTTCACCAGTTTTCGTTAGTTTACCTTATGAGAATCTGGTAGCAGTAATATAAGTGTAGTGTGCTTTTGGTCACATATGGCATGTTATTTGTTCTTTCCAGTGGTCTACTGATTTTTAGGAAGGGTTGTAGACGTCGTCGTGGGCGTACTGACGGCCAGGTCGACTGCCCTGACATGGACGTGTGCCTGCATTACTGTACAACGGACAATTGTAACGCCGACACCAATTGGCTGAGCGCGAATCTGACCGATCCTGGTAATAGAAACACAAGCCAATCAGTTTCAATTATATTACTCTGTATACAACAAAATGTAGGTTATTGTCTTTAGCTGATTTAGTATGACTAATACGTGTGGCCAGAAGAAAGTTCAGGGCCGTCGTCCATCAGATCGATTTTCTCTGAAACGGTGGTATTTTTATCATTGCATCATGTATTTTTTCAAATGTAGCTCGTGGGTTGCTCCAGCAAATGTTGTTGGTGAATAGCTACCCGTTCTTTGAAATTAAGGTCTAACTCCAAACAGTGGAACAAATCACACTGAAAGTTTAGATTTAGATTTTGGGAGACAAGTGAACATGTACTATATGGTATTTTTTCCTTTTAGTGTTCAGGCTCATTTTGGGTAATTCGTTGTGATTGTCTCATAAGTGATCTGCGAGTGCACCAATGCTGATTGTAGAGCAAAGCGGGCTCAAATTAGGGACGGTCTAGTACAACGCATTGTACACACCTTAGGCATTAAGCTGATCAATGTCATTGGAGTCGTTCAGTGTATTTGTCCTAAAATTTGTACCATGGAGCATTTTTTATTTTTTTCAGCGACCATATAAACAGTTGGGATCAAATACATTTTTCAAATACAAATATAAATATTCAGCATATATTCAAATACAAATTCAAAATTGTATATGCTATGAGCAATTTTGAATCAACTACAAATACATGTAAATATATCTGAATCAAATACATTCACAAAAAATCGGCCAAACGGGGGTGGATGGTGATAGAAAAGCAAATAATTGGTGGGGTCCATTGGGGATAAAAAAATGTGGACAAATACGGACGGTATAAAATGACCCCAAGATGGCCTTAAGCGCTTAACTGTCGAAACTCCCTGTACACACTGAATACTTACCCCCGATACCAAAAATTCACTCTGTTTCGCTCTACGACCAGCCTTTATCGAGATACAAGTTTTCAAAAATTGGAAATGCACCGAATGACCCCGGAATGACCATAACCACTTAACTGTCAAAAGTACTCTGTATACACTGAATATTCACCTCAAGGCCCAAATTTAACTATATACAGTGAATACTCACCCCAGAGTCCAAATTTTACTCCCTTTCGCTCTACGACCAGGCGTTTTCAAGATACAATGTTACAGAAAATCAGAAATGCACCGAATGACCCCAGAATGATCTTAACCACTTAAGTGTCCAAAGTTACCTGTATACACAGAACACTAACCCCGGAGGTCCAACTGTCACTCCGTTTCGCTCTACGGTTTCTCGTTTTCCAGATAAATGAGGTTTTTGGTTTCCCCATAGGGAATAGTGTGAATTTCAAAACTTCATTAAAAATCAGAAACTCAAAATTTCAAAAA
>JAAUYG010295958.1_pt1 | contig 13992 bp, 11 predicted proteins | sample 7278091 | NCBI WGS metagenome assembly JAAUYG01 (sample SAMN14350201, study PRJNA611818) | marine sediment metagenome | isolation source: surface marine sediment (0.6m) | place: French Polynesia: Moorea | collected 2018-08
AGTAGTAGTAGTAGTAAGCTGATAGTGGTGTGGAATGGACAGTTTGGAGCCGTCGTTTCTTGGGGGGGGGGGGGGCCCCCCCCCCCCCCCCCCCCCCCCCCCCCCCCCCCCCCCCCCCCGCCCGCCCCGCCCGACCTGGAGTCAGTTTCTTCTTCGTGTCAAATTGATTTCTTTTGAACAAGGCATGTTTCACTGGACTTGCGTTTCTCAGCCACTTGGCCTTTGGCGCATCTGACAAAATTGTTTTGTCATTTACAGCTTGTTTTGTCGCAAAAGTTCATTGGCTATTGATTGCTCATTTCGTTTCCCATACTGTATTGCCGGACTGACTGCCTCTTTGTGGTTCAACGTGGTTTAGCATGCCATGTGATTTGCCGCGGTATTGTTACTGGTGTATGAGGGGCTTCGGGTCACAGCATGGGTCCTGCGAGGGGCATAGGGTCAAGGGACATAGAGTCTGCCTTGTCATCAGGTCTGAATGTCTTCAGTAATGATGACATTGGCTGGAGTCAGCCAGGTATGTCAACAAAGGAAAACAGAGCACAACTTTTGCAACAACTGGAAATGCTTTGAAACAAGTTTGCATTGAAATTATACGATGGTGTCTTTCCAAAATGAAAGGCACAATGCCATGTACCTTGGTCGCCTTGAACAAGAGTTGTAACGGGAGCCAAGCCGTGGCCTTCTGCCGCAGGAATCGTCCGAATAGCCATTTGTGCTGTCCAAAGAAAAAGAAAATTGAGAAAAAATTCAATATGGCTCGGCAAAACGTGGTTGAGAACTCGCTTTGTGAAAGCAGAATCAGAGGTAAAGCGTCGACATGTGTCTTATGGTCACAATGGGCAGGTGATTCGCAGACAAAAATGATTTACTCTTTTTTGTTTCCCTTGGAGCAAACTTCCATCTGTAGCCATTCTCCGGTATGGGCCACCGCATTCACATTTGCCCGAGGCGCTGGGAAGCTTGTTCTGTAATTATATGTTTATGTCCTTTCAATTGGGATGCAAACAGGCAATAGTTCCAGCACACACACATGGTTACCCAAAAAATCTCCGTCAGAAAAGACAAAAAACGTTTGCATCCTCAAACTGACTGACTTTTATCTGTCATGGAAATTTCTTCTGCAAAGCTTCCAGCAGAAACTTCACAAGGCCCCTGTTGTAGAGCCACAACCAAAACACTTTCGAAAAGCTTTTCAAAGTCTCATTGAAGCGAACTAATATGCTGTGGTTGGATATATAAAATCCTCTCACTCTTTTTTGAGAAAGTTGCCTCTGTTCTGAAGTGAAGTGCCCGGCTTTTTATGGGCTGCTCCACCTCCATTGTGTCCCATTCTCTTCACCCATACATAACTGTTCAAATGAAAACATTAAATTATCTCTCTTTCAAGTCCCCTGTGGCAGAAACATGGCCTTTTCAAAAGGCATAACAGAAACCATGTTCTGTATTCTGATTCACCTCAACAACAGCATATTCTTGAAAAAGTGTTTAGATGGGAAGAATTGTGATTGCTCAGTTTAATTGTGGGTTCTCCTATTCATTTGAGAGAAGCTTGGAAACATGACAGGATGGAAGAGAATAACTTGTGCTTTGTGGAGACTCCAGAAATCAAACATTCAGCATCTGAAAATTTTGTGAAACTTTTCTTCAATGAGTTTGAAAACATTTCTGTGCTGAGACTGTGCTGTTCGTGCTTTCAAGGAAGAAATGACACTTTCTCACACCAAAATGATGATGCAATGAAGAACAATAGTTTGCACGTCTCTTGGTTGTCTCCCTGGGTACTGGAAGTTCTGAGAACGTTGCAGGTAGCTTCGTTAGCCACGGGTCAGAGTGTATCTCCCTGCAAACCCATCTCCGGTCACGACGGAGAGTTGGGGTCAGGGCTTGAAGGTTCAGGTTCAGCTCCTATCACCTGCAACTTGCAGTTTTTGAAATTAAAACATAAGAAAGTCTTTTCTTTCGGTGGCGTGTATGTGTTCTGTCCATCAGGGCTACAATCTGACAAGATTTTAATTCAAGTGTTTTCCAATCGATAGCCACCAACTGGTGTGAGCAAGCCGGCGTTTGAAACAATAAAGACATGAACATTTGAACACAGAAATACAAGTTCTTAGGTGTATCATTATTGATCTTTCTTTGTGGCAAAACTGTTTCACTTTGGCGCAACTGAAAATGATAACTTTGACAAATTGACAAGACGCAGCACAGTGAGTCTTCTGGCTCTTTTATTTGCTCCTGTTCCCTGATAAGCTGTCCCGGAGGCACCAAGTTGTCTTATCCTCTGGGACAACTCAGATCAATACAGCGTATCACTGGAGCCAATCAAAAAAATATTGTCGCCCTTGTGGATCCGGTATGGATGAATCAAAATCCAGTGCTGTTCTGCTCAAATACTGAACACTATTTTGGTTCATAATTCTTTTCTTCGTGTGTGCAATGAATTACGGAAATGGCATCAAATGTGCCCATTTTTCCCGTTAATTTCTATTTTCTTGGTGACAGATATGAAAAGCTCAACTACACCAGGAAAGGCTGCCCAAAGTAGCTAATGCAGTGAGATACAGACAGAGTTTGCTGGTGGCATGCCACAAAGTTTGTTTTCTCAGAACGGATCGAGTTTCTGAACAAACAGACGAGTAAGTGAGAGATAGGCTGCACATACTGCACCCAACATCTTATCAAAATCGTTCCAGTTCATTTCAATTCAAGGCTCTTTCCGAAGTGACGAACGATGATGCCTGAATCATAACAGGGAAAACAGTCTGTGAACAGCGAAAGAAAATATTTCGGCGTGCACCATTTGCAAAAACATAATTTTGCTCCAAGATACATGGTCGTTTTGTGAAAAATGTGTCGTATGTTCTTGCGGAATTAAAAACATAATCATTCATGGTACAAGTGTGGAAATCTGTAGGTAAACGCAAGCAGTGGGGTGTCTCCACCGTGTCCCATTCCGTATGGCCAAAATAGGCAGAATAACCATTTAGCTGCTTGAGCGCAGCCCCGTCTGAAGGATGTCTGTCCACCTCTTTGTTCCGTGTCATGGGGAAGACGTTGAGACGTTGCTTGTGTCCATTGGGATTTTGTACCCAGCTGCAGTTGTGTGCCTCGTGCGTGCCAAAGCTATTTTCTTAAATTTACACAAAAAGCAGTTTTTTCTGTTTGTCAGGATGAAAGAGTTACAGGACATTTTCCTTCGACGTTTTCGTCTTCATGCATATATGTAGCCCTGCTCTACCTGCTCTACCCTCAACCCCCTTCAAGCTCCAATGATCTTTATGATGATGAGTTGACACAGCCCTACTTTGTTACAGTACAATGTAGAATTTGTTACAAAGCTACCACATCCTTTTCAGGTCTCTGTTGATTGATTACTTTTCTCTGTACTGACTCTATTTAGGTCCATTTAGGATGTAAAATATGCACCAGTTCAAATATGAGTGGCAAGCATAGATTTCTGATTTGCAGTTTCTTGTTGTGTTTTGTGCTTGTGCCTTCCCGTCTGAGAAACACCGATTGAACGCAACACGCTTGCTATATATATTTCTGGGAGAGAAAAAGATGTGATTTCTTGGAGAAAGGCAAAAAGTTAATTTATAATCTGTCATAAGAAACCAGAAAAGTAGGAGATGGAAATGAGTTTTGGTTTTGATGAGAAACAAGACGGAAGTGTTCTCAATATGAAGCAAGATCGGGTCACCCAAGGGAAAGTGTCTTGGAGCATAGGCTGGCGCCACGAAGACCATTCCAAAAGCAATTCAATATTTCCGGGCACTTGCAGCAATCTTTGCTTGTTCTGAATTAACCTCTTGGGCAATTGTCTGAACATCACGACGTTGTATGTGGAGCCATTGTCTCTCTTGCTGTTTGGATCCTCCAAAACATGTTGCCTTCTGTGTCTTCGAAAAATAAACTTGCAACAAAATATGGGGGAAATAATTGAAAGTTATCCATCATTTGCTTAAAAATAAGAAGACGCTCTTCAAAAAGAAAAGGAAAATGTATTTGACTTGTCAGTGTTTTCACTGGAGTAGTCTTTGCATGTTCACTGGGGTCTCGCGCGTCCAACGGGCGATCCTGTTGTTCAACACTGTGTGATCGAGTTAGGAAACATAAATTCTGGAATAAATCTTCATTATTCCAGGGTGCAGATTCACAGCTTGAGTGCTTGTGGGTTTCTGTGAGATTTGGAGCAGAGAATTAACCTCCACCTTTCATGTGTGCACTGCCAGAAAACTGAGCAGCACCCCCTTCACCAGGGGAAGCAGGAGGTGCAGGCGGATCAAGTTTCAAATTGATCTTTAAAAGTTCTGACACACTTGTTACATTCAATTACTGCGAACGTAACTGATCAAATTACAGAATTCAACACAACTGTTTGACGAGGAATCATAAACCACCAACATTGTGAATGAAAAATTTATGACCCCGTGTTAAAATGTGGCAGTTTAAATTATGTTATGAAAATAAAATTTATGTGACACGCCGTTCTCAAGTTGATACATTCGATGTGTAAAACTTTTGCTTGAAGGCATCGGAAAAATTTTGCAGTCTTGTGAAACCAGGAGCTTGGAATGAAACTACAGTATTTCTCAGTGGAGCCAACAGTTTTTTGCTGTTGACGGATTTAAATTTTTGTCTGTCCCTGTATTGCTGTTTTGAAATGACGGATCTTTTGTGGAGTTTGTGAAAGTCTGAAGAAGATTTAGGTTTTCTTTGTCTCGCTGTGTACATTTGGAAACGCAGACAGTGGCTGCAGTCCAGGGGAATGTTGACTCAAATTCATCAGTCTGTGTATCAGAAAATATTTACTCAGATTCATCAATCATGGGTTAACATCATTGCACAATGATATTAGGGAGGCAAAAAGGGATATGTCTTCCTTGAGTAAACTCTGAAGGGCTTGAGCTGCAGCAAAATGTCAGATTTTGCAGTTCATCACGTTTTGAGGCAATGTCTTATCAATCATATGAATTCCAGGGTTTGTCCAACAGGTTAAAAGAAAAAAATGCTTTGAATGATGATGCATTGGTCTGGGTTTGCACATTCGAGGAGACCACCTTCTCTTTCCTGTGTTTGCCCAACTTCCGTTTCATTGAAAAAAGGCCAAATACTGTACCAGCAGATCTGCATCTATCATTTCCCTGACGTGCACGAAACTTTCTTCTTCAAAGACTAATCTGGAATCCTTTGATGTATTTTCTCAAACCTGCCACAAAATGCTTACATATCTTTTACATGCATCGACTAGGCTAGTCTGTACCATAACATTGCGAGTGAAGTTATAGTAACTGGATATAGACCTCTCAGGAATGACCTAGCATTACCCAATGAGAGACGAGAAATATCATACACGACATTGCTATCATTTAGAATCATAGCTGGCTTGATGTACAGATGAATACTCATGATAAGTTAATGTTACATGCGCTTGTATACATGCTAATGTTATCATTTTGAATCTACACTTTCTCCAGAGAGATAAACCATCCGGAATATCACAAGCAGCGCCAAGGGAACGCCAAAATTTAGCTTTTCTCAGATTTAGTTTGCGATTCCGTGTTGTTTGTGTACAACGTTGAGACAAGGAACAGAAAGTCCACTTTCTTGTTGTCCAGGCTTGTTTTGAGCGATTCTCTTCAAGCAGTTGAGCGGCACAAGGTTCACTGGAGTAGGCCGAAGCTGTTTTCAGCATGGTCCATTTGACAATTTCCAGAGAAAGAATACAGATGAAACAAAGCAAAATTCTTGCGGAAATATTTGCAAGACTCGAGTGTTCAGGTGTAAGTGTTGCAATCTTGCTTTCACTTTGCACTTAATTTTCTGATCCCAGGAGAAAGCCTTCAGAAGTGTTCTGAACTGGATGCTCGTGTACACAGTGGGACGGTATTTTCTGTTTGTTACCTCTGGCCTCCAGATATTTGTCAAGTAGGATTAGCTGGTTCTTGTCAGGACAATTATTGGAAAGTTCACACTCAAGGCTGCTGACAATGTCTAATGGGTTTTGGTACTTTGGTGAAAAAGCACAATGCACCTTTTTGCGTCAAAGTTGTGTGGTGAGCAGATTCATACTCTTCAACAAAGAACGAAAGAAGGATGTATGGCATCATCCAGGATGTTGCTGAAACCATCAATTTCACCCAGGAAATTCCTATTTTGAGCTGTTGTTCCAAATGGAACAGGCCAGATATGCAAAAAAAAAATCAAATGGGTCTTCGAACCCAAGTTCTTTGGTGAAACTTTTCTTCCACATTGGTACACTTTTCCAAGTTACATTTGGAACTTTCCCCAGGCTCTTTCTGCGATTTATTCCTAATCAAATACGGGCGCAAATATTTGAATTGTCGTGTTTAAAATTCCTGTCAGAATGTTTGGCTTTTGGTACTACGTTATACGGATATTGTGTCAACAGTCATCAGTCTTGTACAGAGGACAGATCATGATAAATGGGGTATCTTCTCTTTTTTGTCTTTAGATTTCATGATGAATTGCGTTCTGTTGTGGGGTTGAAAATTCGATGAAGAGCTCAACCTGCCAGCTACCTTGATGGCAAAAACTGTTCAAAATTTTATTTTCCTTTCTGTCGTGAAATTGCTACAGTCCGCAAAGTACCACAATTCACGGAACCTTTTTCTCGATACAGGCAAGCTGAAAAGAAACAGCGGAAGCCAACAAATAAGTTCTTTTGTTTCGCTGTATTCCTTGTTTACGAAATTTGTCAGAGGAGAAAATGGCAAAAAAACCACCCACGTTCCTTTCAAAAGTCAATTTTGAAACGGCTTGAAGGGTTGTCTTGTGTTGTAGCGTCAGGTTCGCCCTTATCTTTGAAATACTTTACGACTGTTAACCCTAAACTTTCTGCAGCCTTTCATAAAAGAAGGATGGACATAAAACGAGCAAGACGAAAACCTTGCAAACAAGATGAACCATTTGAATTTGGGAACAAAAGAATACTGCGTGGTACTTTTGGCATCTCAGTCGAAGCAAATGCGGATTTCATGCTTTGGTTGTGTGAAGGGTTAATTTTGACTTGTGGAAGAAAATAACATAGCCTGAAGCACCCCTATTGTTTCCAGTCATACTCTGTAATTCCTTTTATGGGCCTGTAAGAAACGAAAGATCAAATCTCGAGATTCATTTCCAGTCAGTGAGGCATTATCAGCGACTCCAGCGTATCACGTATCAGAGATGCACAATAGACACCATGAATATGAGATATTCACGTGTTACTGATAAGTCAGTACTTCACCACGGTCATCCATTTATTAGGCTCAATTTTACACTGATTTTACAGTGCTGGCTCCAACCTTTACCAATGTAAATTGTGCGCGCCGCGACTGGGAACACAAAGCTTCGCCTGATAGAGGATCGATGTGGAGCAATGTTTATCGCGACCTGATCACTGTCAGGGGAGAGGTTAAATATTTCACTCTAGGGTTGGTTGAAAAATAGAGGTCTCCATCAGTCCATCCAAATTATTTTCTTCAAATGAATGCACTGTCAGTATTCTGGCGCACTTGTCTGTTGGAGAGAGAGAGAGAGAGAGAGAGAGGAAGAGGAGAGATGGAAGGAGGAAGTGAAAGAAAGAAGGAAAGAAAAACACACAGAATAAACCATTTTGGGTGTCTCACAAACATTGCAAATTTTAAATTTTCTTGGGGAAGAGCACACCCGATTTCTTGCCATGGTCTCGGACCTTGAAAGAAAGACAACGTATTTCTCACCCCGGAGAGCGCAGATGATCAGATCCTCGTTCCCATTCCGTTTCACTACTCTTCATCCTGGGCAGTCACCCCATGGTAGAGCCAATCTTTCCCCTTCCCAAAGCTATCCATCATGGTGCGTCTTCGCACTGATGGAAACACTGCAAGGGATCCATCCAGATAGGATGCTTCGCGTGTGTATTTTCATGTTCTTCTTCCAAACAAAAAGCTGTGGAAAATTGCCCCCCTTACAATAACGGAACGGGTTGACCCTCACCTGTTTCAAGTTGCAACACAACTTTTTTCTCAGAATTTTCTTAAAGAAAGCGCAGCCAGTAGAATTTTACATTTTGTTATCTGAGATGCAGTTTATCTTCAAGGAATGTATCTTGTGACGAAGAATTGGGGCCAACTTCTGCAGAAGAAAATTCCTCTGGCAGACAGTCGTATCTGTTTATTTGACGAAAAAAGAGACCCCAGCCCAAAGGGACCTCTCATCCAGATTGGAAAACCCTCTGAAAAAATCTTGATCAATGAATGAGCCTGAGAGAATCGGGCCGGTGTGCCACAAGAGTAACGTTTTGACTGTCTGATAACGCTGTTTCTTTTTCCAAAGTGCTTCTTTCTTCACTTTGATAGGCTGTGTCTTTTGCGTCAGGGTTTGAGAAAGAATTGATCCGACTCCTTCCTTGATTCAAAATGTTCTCCTTTGATGTGTAGCCACATGAAACTCTCTTTGCGTCAGGATTGACAACAGGAACATTTCTGCTCGGAACGTTGGATGAACAGAGGAATCCTTTTCAGCAAGACATTTCAAGTGCTGAAAACCAAGTCTGGAAGCCCTCAGCAAACAGCACCAGCACAGCGGAGGGTACAAAGTTGAATTTTAGGTACATATTTGTGCTGCGCTGTTTGATGGTCTGTTTAACTGCAATCAGTCAGAGCCGAGATGAGAATTTGATTTGAAGGGTTGCAGGCAGACAGTTTGGCTACGGAGCTGAAAAGATCGCAGTCGGGTCGGGAGATAATTTTGCGCAGCAGTCATTCAAGGCATGTTCTAAAGACAAAATAATATACAGTTATAAAGGTTAACATTGATGTGGATGCGATTTGTAGATACCAAATCTTTCTTCATTACGTTAAAAATGGCAGATTGATTCAAGGACGGAGGCAAAATGACAAGAACTCAGCCGAGTTCCGTTGAACATGTCGAGGTGATTTTTGCAGTTGTGTTTTCCGCTTGAACAGACAAAAAAGCTCAAAAAAAGAATCATGGAAAGACTGGGTCAAGGAAGATCAGTTGACCAGAGGAAAAACTTTGCGAGAAAGAAAAAGGTTCCTCTCGTGTCCAGCGAAACGAAAATTCCGGGTGCAACATTGTGTATTCCTTTCATCCGGTTTGTTTTGAGAAAGTCTATCTCTTTACAAACTAAACATGAATGTAAAATGAGCCAGCCAGCTAAACACACTGACGAAATAGTATCATAACACGTTATATTTTGCTTGGAACATGCCACTCTGAAAACGTTTCGAGAGGTATGCCTGTGTATGCTTTTGCTTGCAAAAAGTAGCGTCCAACGACAGTTTGGAACTTCTGTCAGCGTTGTCCAAGAAAAAAATTCATTTGGGACGAAATAACACCATCCAAGCTGGATTCGATATGTACTAATGTACCCACAGCGGGTCTTAAATTTCAATGACCATTCTTGGCAAACAGATCTCTGAATTTGAGCTCTCTTCCATTCGTAAAATTTTCGTCAGAGATTGAGTTGTGGCATAAAAGACCGCAGACAACCTTTTGTTGTGTGTGCTTTTAGCTTTTATCGAAGTGAACTCCTGATTTTAATTGAGTTTGAAAAGCATTCCCTTTGTTCTTGGAGGTGATCAAAAACATGTTCTCATTCCCCTAGCAGTTCTGATAAAAGTGGCATAAATCTTCATTAGACTCAGCACCAATGGTGCAAAGGTTGAGGGTTACTGTCTGTAGAGTGGTAGGGGTGCTGAGAGATGAGGAGCCGCGGAGATTTAGAGCAGGAAACGGGGTGCTGTGGGAAGTGGAACTGTTGCCTCCCTGATCTTTTGCAGAAAAATTGATTTGACATACTTGCTGTGCGGAAAGGGCAAGAATGAACCAAACCCAAGGATTACATGTCTGCAATTGGGTTGTGTTTTGTGCCTAAATTCATTCTGGTGCATAAGAAAGATAACATTCAATGATTCTCAGTTTCATTCTGGTTGAAGAAGGCCCAAACAGTCACTGTCGTATCTTTCTGGTTTCCTTCCAGCTGATTCGCTTCTCGCATTCTCGCATTCTCGCCTTCGTTCTTTCTCCTGTTCAGGTTTTTGCAGAACGAGAACGAGAGAAGTTACTTGTTGAAAAAATTTTCTTTGAGTTCTTATAAATTTGACATTTTTCTGCTAAAGCTTTTAGCTTCTCTTGATCGTGGATAAAATCGTTGAATCGTTGCTGCGAAATTTGGAACACTCAATTTGTTTCGTACATGCCACTGACAGGTGTTGTGTGTGGAGAATTGTACCTGTGCATGCAGGAAGAAGCTCAAGCACCGATCCTCCCTTGCAGGGAGACTCCGAGAGGGAGGGGGGGGTCACTGTTTTGTTCCAAATTGGACCCCCAGTTTTAGGCCGCGTGAGTGGAGTAGCCTGATGGAGCCATGTGCGTGTCCCCCGCCCGCCCCTGCTGCGACACTCCTGAAACTACTGCACCACTGGTGTGATGGGTTGAAGAATTAGGATCCTCGCAGGCTGCCTTTACACAGATTAAGCGTACTTGTTTTGACTTCGCAAAAACATCCGCAGCCTTCAGAAAACCCCATTTAGAAACGATTCTTTGTGGGTCACCAGTTGACGAAATTTGGGTTGAGAAACTAAAATTTCTTTCTTGGGGGGAATCTTGACGTTGTTTTCCACAGCGTGATTATTGTTTGCTAACGTAAAGTATCGCGTGTACCCAAATATCTTTGCACTATCCTGACATGTTATGACTGCCATTTTAGCTCAAAATGTCACTTTGCCACTCCTTCATTCAGTCAGTTGGGGCCTGTGTATCTCAAAATCTCCATCGGTCACAAAAAGTACTTCAGGACTTCGTTCTTTTCTGTACGTTGTGTACGTTCTCCTCAATAAATTTTAGCTTTTTTGAAGCAACATTTGACTGGTGCATTCCCCCGTCGACTTTCCAATCATACCCCGATGAAGATCTACCAGTGGGTACCTCTCTCCGTCTGAGCAAACCTGCCCCTTATCTGCTGTGAGTTCCCTCCAAGGTGCCTAGAACCCTGCAATCAACCCTCTAGCACGGCGGGGTTTCTTTGTGTTAGGGGTGCCATTATGACAATTACCCCTTATTACCTGAGTGGACTGTTTGCGTTGGGCTTTTTTTGTCAGCAGTGACCTCTGATAAGGTGCTCCTAACTAACGTCTGACAAAGGTATCAGTATCCGTCTGCATAATTCAGTTGGGGTGTCTTCACTGTCAAAAAGACCCAGTCCAAAACAATTAATTCGAAGAAAAACTGAATTCTGACTTGTCAATACAGAAAATGAAACCAAAAAGGAATGAGCGAAATGAGAGAAGAAACCCTGAGAACAGAAATTTTTTTGAGGGGGGGGCACAAAAGTTTTCACTGGAAATGACAAGGTAGTGAGTGGAAACGTTAAAAAGCTACAGTCGCGAAAGCAGGAGGGGTAAAGAAGTTTCTCTCTTCATTTCTGAACCAGCCCTCAAAATGTACCTTGCGAAGGTACAACTGCCACAGGTTGGAAAGATTGATTGTGGCCTGAAGGACAGCTGATGAAGTGATAAGCACCAAAATATACGTGCAACCGTTTCAGTGCTGCGTATTCGCAATGTGTGACATTTTTGCAAAGGAAATCCAATACCTTTGAATATTTGTGAGTTTTTTCCTGTTGAACTTTCCAAGGTGAATTTTTTGAGTCCAGTCATTGATTTTAAAATCCTTCGTTTTCCTTGAAAGTTTTAATGTAAAAGAAGTGAAAAAAAATCTTCCACCATTCAACAATGAAAAGTTACTCTCACCACAGACCAAATGTTCAACTCCTGTGTTGTTGTCTTCAGTGAAGAGAAAAGAAAACTTTGATTCTGGAGAAGAAAAAAAAAACATGATTTGTTGCATCAATTTCCCCGCTGTCAAAACGAAGAGGCCAGAACACCAGATTTTTGCCAGTTCTGAGGCACATCTTCATCATCCCGTAAATAGTCAATGGAATGACTGCAAGACAGCTGCGCTGGGTGTTACAAAACGAAATGCGGGGTGTTTCCCCGAGTAAATATTGTTGTAACCCTTGACAGCGGCAGCTGCTTAACTCGTACGGAGTGAGAAATTTACCCATCAGCTGTCAGGGTAAATGTCTTAACGAGCATTAAACTACTTGGGTGTTTTTAAGAGGGCAATGATGGGTCCCACCTTGTGAAACTTTGATAAAGAGCTTCGCAACAATACGTGAAGTGTGTAAGAATACTCACACTAATCTTATCAACCACTGAATACCTATCAAAGCCAAATTACCAGGACTTGCAGATAAATGTCAAAACTAGGTACCTTTCCAGCAGAAGGTCAATTATGTTTTCGTTTCTTTTACAGGTACACTGGAATGCATCTGCACGACCGCGGAATGTATCCGAGACGGCAAGTCCACCTGCACATCCGAGCATCTGTGCTTTGTGCAAAATATGCAAGGGGAGGTGGAGGACAATCCAGGACTCAAACCAGGTGAGTTGCAAACGGAAGTGGCCTCTTCGTTTGTGATTTTCATAGATTAAAAAGCTTCATGTTTTTTCAAATGTCTTCGTCTCAGTCTTTAGATGACGACGACAACTGTATCACGCAGCAAAGATTGAGATGTATATTTCTGGTACAGATCAAGACACACGATTCTTTGCTTGTTCTTTCAGGTATCATCAGAGGCTGCATAGACGACCGCACGCCGTTACTGTGTGAGAACCGGAAGCCTCGGGTCTACAACGGCCCCTGGCCGGTGCTTCATTGCTGCAAGGAGAAATGGTGCAACAAGGACATCATACCAACTGTTCCAACGCCTTGGCTAGAAGAAATGGAGAGTAAGTGTCCACTCTCTTGGCGAATTTGTCATTTCTACTTCAAACAGGCTCTGCTTCCTGGTTGCTCAGAAACTTGTCATCTTCGTGCCTGAGACATCACAAAGCGCGAAAGAGTCACCGTTCCAAAAATTGCAAATCTTTTCTCTTGTCTTCAGAGAATCCGCAGCAGAATTTTGCTGATGGTTTGGGAGACGACAGTGACTTGTACTCACAGGACGGACTGCCCTACCCAGCTCAGAGTGACCAGGCCCAAGACGACTCGGAAACGTATCAAAACACGGCGGAAGAGCTGGAAAAATCAAACAAGGCGAGGATCTACAGACCCAGACAACAGTCACGCAGAAAAACCATAAACCCCTTGTACATAGCTGTTCCAGCGGCTGGGGCCTGTATGTTGTTAGCCATCATCATTTTTGCCATATACATCCTGAAAAGACAGAATGCCTTGATGGCAGAATACCACCAACAGCATCTGAAGCAGCAAACACAGAAACTGTGCCCCATCTACCATGGGAACTTGAAGCTGCAACAGCAGCAACATCCTCACTTACTGGGGCAACAACAAAAACTGACTCAACAACATCCTGCCACAACCAAAGATCTCCTAAATACACAAAACAACAAACAGAGACAATACTCAGACTGCAGTTCAGAGAGATCCTCAACGGGCTCAGAGACTAAATTGTTGATGAAGGTATGACCTGACTTCAAGAAAGGACATCCTGTCTAAGGAGGAATCACAAATGCCTCAACATTTCAAGCTTTATTTTCCTTCGCGGACATCTTCAGGTCATGCCTGAACAAAAATGTCAATTCTCTTAGTCAAAACCAGTGAAACTTTTCCTTGGTTGCAATGCGGTTCTGCGGGACCTTCCTGACATTGTTGCCACTGCGTTTTGAGTTGGTTTTGAGGTGATTTGAAGACAATCAAACAAAGTCAATCAAATTGACTGGAGCAAGAAATCAATTTGTGAACAAGTACCTGCTTGATGTTCTTGAGGACATCCTCCGCTTTTCCTGGCATCCCCTTCTTTGGACCACGCAAACAAGGCCGCTTATTAAGCGTCAAGACCGCGCGGGCGGGTCTGTCAAGGACAATGATGGACGACAGCAACAACAACGATGGCGCCAGGGAAACCAAAAACCGCTCCGCTTTCAGCTGCGCGGCCCAATAGAAATTGGTTCTTAC
>JAAUYG010007953.1_pt1 | contig 13991 bp, 7 predicted proteins | sample 7278091 | NCBI WGS metagenome assembly JAAUYG01 (sample SAMN14350201, study PRJNA611818) | marine sediment metagenome | isolation source: surface marine sediment (0.6m) | place: French Polynesia: Moorea | collected 2018-08
AAGCCTAAGACATGACCTATTTCATGTTGCGCCATGCTGAGAAAATCTAATGTTCCCTCTTGAGGAGTTCCTAGATAGTCATAATTCCATAACGAATCATAGAAATTATTCGAGACGATATAGCCATCTAATTCGGTGCTATCTCCTGCTACTAGACCCAAAGCTTTTAGGTTAGCTCTAGTCAGGTGAGTCTTGAAGTTTTTATCGATTACCTCTCCACCAACCAAGGCATCTATCTTCTTTTGATCTAGCAGATTATCTGCCACAATGCGATCTACATCTGTAGTTACATCATTTTGAATCGCATCATAAATATCACTATATTTAATGCCTGTTTCGATTGTAGGAAACGCACCACCAACTACATTGTCGGGTAATAGATCATCCGTCGCTTCGACATGAATGTTGATTTCTAGATAATCATCTTTATAGGAATCAGCTAAATGCTGCGACCAAATTTCGCCAGCTATTTCAAATCCTAGTATTTGTTCCTCAGTTACTCCTGGAGCAAAACTAAAATTGAAGTTTACTCCTGTAGTTATTTCATTCATTTTAATCTAAGTTTTTTGGGGAAAATATTGATTTTTATTATTTAATCTACTTTTTGTGTGATGTATTAATTAAAACTTCGATCGACTTATTTTAGGCAAAGAATAGATGTTTTTTTGGCAAGTCATTACCAGCATCGTTTATGGTTTTTTAATGTAATTTAAATATTTTTTAGTGTAAATACGGAATAAGCAGAAAAAACTATGTATGTTCTACCGATTCGCAGATATTTATGGCTTGGCTTTTAGTTATTTCTGTAAAGAGTCAATAACAATACAAGTAATTTATTTGATAATTTTATTATTTAGCATCAAGAAAAAAACTAATAATATTTATTTTTTCAAGCTCTTGAGCTTTTATTCATTTTCTGATTTTTCTAGAAAAGTCACCACTACTGAGCTAAATAAAAGGTTAATTTATGTATCATTTATTCGAATTTAAATCAGATTTAAAATAAAAGATGATAAATTAATAATTGAAGCACAACAAGCTTCCCTGACAGAGTTACAGGTTGATACACGTTAAATGAAGGAGGTAGAAACCTGACTGATTCAATATCTGTCTCGTTAAATAAAAACAGTAACATCCATCTAAAAAGCTGATATTTTCTCAATTGGAAATGAGGGAGATACGCTACTGAATAATTTAGTTCAGTAAGGCTCCAAATTTAATTGATTTTAAGAGAAAGTCTCTCAGTAGATTTAGCTTGGGTGTTATTGTCGATCGAGCTAAAAAATTTCTCTCAATTTGTCTCTCTACAGCCAACTTTTGGTCAGGCAATTGCTTTAGAAATAAATCTCTTCATTTTCACATTTCCCGATCGAGCTAAACTCATCAATAAAAAGTTGACCAACTAATTGCTAGCTGCCGACATTGCATAGTAATCTGTGACCATTGGTCAAGCTTGAGTATAATTGACAGGTTTAAATTATTTAATACTCAGACTAAGCTTAATGGAAATCATTCTGACTCTTAGTGTTCTGACTCTAGCCTTGATTGCCTTTATCTTTGAATGGTTTCCTGTCGATCTAACTGCCATCATGATTGCAATCATTTTGATGCTTTTGAGGTTGGTTACTCTCGAAGAAGGAATTGCTGGTTTTGGTAACACCGCAACGATTACGGTGATGGCGATGTTTATTCTAAGTGCAGGAGTAACTCGGACTGGGGCAATTCAGGTAGTTAGGGATCTACTGTTGGCATGGAGTGGCAAAAATGCTTTTCAGCAGATTATGGTCATGGGAATGATTGTAGGTCCAATCAGTGCTTTTATCAATAATACGGCAGTAGTAGCAATTTTCATCCCAATTATTGAAGATTTTGCCAAAAAGCAGGGATTTTCTAGTTCTAAGTTACTTATTCCCTTATCATTTGCCTCAATTTTAGGGGGGACATTAACTTTAATTGGTACTTCTACTAATATTTTGGCTAGTAGTTTATCAGCCAAACTAGGACAAGGAGAATTTCAATTATTTCAATTTACTAAATTAGGAATTATTATTTTTGTTATTGGTTTAGTATATATTGCGATCGCCGCACCTCGAATTTTACATTATCGTAACTCTCCCAAAACTGGTCGACTCAGTGAAGATTACGAAATTAAAGATTACGTTACTGAAGTAGTTGTTTCCTCTAGTTCTAGTTTGATTGGGCAAACTTTACGACAAAGTGAAATTCAGCGTAAGTTTGATATTGACGTATTAGAAATAATTCATAATGGTATTCATTTTCCTCAACCTATTGCCGATAAAAAAATTAGAGCAGGAGATATCTTAATTGTCAGGGGTAGCAAAGATACCTTAATCCAAATTAAAGCCGAAAGAGGTATTGAAATTCTACCTGATATCAAGTTTAGTCAAGAGCAACTAGAGGCAGAATTAAATACAGGAGAAGAAAAAATTGGTGAGGTGCTAATTCTATCTAACTCTCGTTTTATCGGGGCAACCTTGAAAGATTTACGCTTCCGTCAACGTCGAAATGCTACAGTATTGGCTATTCGTCGGGGAGAAGAGGTATTAAGAGAAAGATTAGGAAAAGTCCCCTTGCGTTTTGGTGATTTGCTATTAGTCCAGGGGCCAAAACAAAGCTTTTTAGGTTTGCAAACTTCACGAGAATTATTAGTCTTAGAACAACGGGATGTGGAAAACTTGCGACTAGACAAAGCTAAAATTGCCGTAGGTATCTGTCTGGCAGTCATTTTAGCTTCAGCATTTAATTTGGCACCAATTTTGGTTAGTGCTTTGGCAGGGGTAGTGCTGATGGTTTTGACTGGCTGTCTCAAACCAGGAGAGATCTATGGCGCAGTGCGTTGGGATGTGATTTTTTTATTAGCTGGATTAATTCCTTTAGGAACAGCAATGCAAAATTCTGGCGCAACGGAATATTTAGCTAAATCTATATTATCAATCGGCAATAATTTATCAGGTTACTGGATTTTATTGTTTTTCTATCTTATTACAACAATACTCACTTCAATTCTATCCAATAATGCTGCCGTTTTATTAATGATTCCCATTAGTGTTCAAGTCGCTCAATCATTAGATTTAAATCCCTTTGCTATTATGTTTGCAGTTACTTTTGCTGCTTCTAATAGTTTTATGACTCCTATTGCCTACCAAACTAATACTATGGTTTATGGGCCAGGAGGATATCGATTTATAGATTTTGTTCGCTTGGGAACACCCCTAAGTATTATTGTTGGGTTGATTACTCCTGCCCTAATTATTTGGCTGTATGGTTTATAGAATATATTATTGAGCTGACTTTGCTCAAAAGACATAAGCTATAAGGTAGGAGACAGAAGTTTTAGTTATACTTAAGCTATCTTTCTATTAAATAGTGTTTTCTTAATAAATGAAAATTAAACTTGAAATTTAGCTAAAAAATATCTGAATATTTTTTGGCTCAAGCAAAACCAAAATATCTATGGGAAAATTACGATTGACACTACAATCGAAAAATCCTCAAAGCAATTAAATCTCTCTTAAACTTTCTCTTAAACAGTTGCTATTGCTTCAGTTGCTTTCTCAGAAGAGAGCTTGGCTTTAATTAAAGATGAATTAAACTTAATTTTAGTTTCTTTAGAGGCTATTGCTTTATTATCGATGTGAGGCATCTCTTGTCGACAGTGGCTACAAAACCAGTAACTACGTTGATTTCCGATGTGACGGAGCATTGAGCCAGAGCAGCAGGGGCAAGTGTTGTTGATATTCATAAGCTTTATTTACCTTTACTTTGTTAAACAAAAATTATTAAAAACTTAATGAGGCTAAATATTATATATCTCTAATATAAATAATATTTTTGAGATATGAGCAAATTGTGAGAATTTGCAACATATATATCAATAAACTTTAAGTTTTAACCAAATAGCACTGTCATTTTTAATAGGTAAATGTTAAGCAAATTTAAAGCATACTTTTTTGGAAAATTCATTAAAAACATTTTGAATTAAATTTCCCAAATTATCTGTAGTGTCTGACACTTTATGGACTAAAATCACGAAAAATAATTACTGTGCTGTCAGCGTGTTTGGCGATCGCTTCGGGAATATTGCCTTTAACCGCATTTTGTAATAATCCTTCATTGCTAGCCCCCAAAATTAGCAAGCTATATTTTCTACGTTTGATCAGGTTAATAATGGTTTCTGATACTGAGTAGGAAGGAATCAGCAGAGGATAAATCGGGCAACTCAGAGTGTTTTTGAGCAAATTAACAGCTTGCTCAAAATCATGAGTACGAGGTTGAGATTGTTCGGGAGAATATACTTGACATAGTTGCAATTTGGGAGGAATTTGAGACAAATTAGTCAAAGCAGGTAAAACAGTTAATAGCTTATTAATGCGATCGCCTCCTGTAGTAGGAATAAGCCATTTGTGTTGTAGATCGAGTTGTTGCGGGAAAGTGTGGGATAACTTGCCCAGTTTAACCAGCATTAAGTCGCAAGTTGCTTGTTTAATTAAAGAGTCAACTACATTACCAAAAATCGATTCAATACTAAAGGTTTGACCTTTCCAGCCCATTAAAAGTAAATTTATATGTTCTCGGGTAATGGTTTCCAAGATTGCTTCACTGACATCGGTAGCAACGCGAATTTGAGTATGTACAGGAATAGCTGATTTTTGACCCCATTTTTCCAAACGCTGCATTAACTGGCGACTATTAGCCGTTTCCACTTCAGCTTGTGCAGGATAGACATGATAAGGCACACATATCACCCGCAGACATTCAATTTCGTACTGATGATATTTAGCGATCGCTGCTGCTATTTCTAGCAATCGAGAGATGTTATCAGGGTTTACCAAAGGTAATAAGAGCCGCCCTTTTCCCGTAGCGGGGGAACGAGTTTGATACACCACATAAGAAGGTTCATATCTAGCCTTTTGTTGATGATCGCAATTCAACTGTTTAGCTTCAGCTTTGATAATATCGCTGCGGGTAATAATGCCCAGTAGTTTGGAGCCTTCTGTCACAGGTAAACGAGAAAGTTGATAACGATTAAGCAAATAAAGCACATCTGCCAAAGAAGTATCAGGACTGACACAAATGGGCTGGGGAGTCATAATTTCCTTAAGCAAGGTAGAGCTTGTTTTCTGGCTATCTTGTGGAATATCTGACTGAGTAATAATACCTACTAATTTTCCGTCTTCTACCACAGGAAAACCACGATGATGCGATCGCGACATGGCTTGAATTACTTCTGACATCTTCAGATTACTTGAGAGAGTTTCGACCCGTGACTGCATGACATCATCTGCTGTAAGTACTGCCATAAAGTCATTTTGGGGATTATCTTCTGTAAGTTCAATGCCACTAGCTTCTAATAAATGTTCATACAAAGAGCCTTGAGATACACTTTCGGCGACGATATATGCTACTGCCGAAGTAATCATCAGGGGCAACACTAGATTAAAATCCGCCGTCATCTCAAAAATAATGATGATCGCCGTTACAGGAACTCTGACCACTGCTGTAAAAAACGCTCCCATCCCGACTAAGGCAAAAGTATAGGGAGATTCGGAACTAATTAGTCCAATCTCAGCAAGACCTACTAGGTATCCCAAAGCCGAACCCAATACCAAAGCAGGAGCAAATAAGCCTCCTGGCGCACCCGAACTATATACCAAGATTGTGAGACAAAACTGAGCCACAAACACTACTGCGGTAGTCTGCCAGGTAAATTGTCCTGCAATTAATAGTTCTCGTAAACCCGCATTATCTTGGAAAAAGGACGGTAACCAAGCGACGATCGTTCCTGAGATTAATCCAGCTAAGCCAATACGTAAAGGTATAGCAAGAGGTAAACTACGAGCAAATTTCATCCCTCGTATAATAGAACGGTTAAAGATCCCACCAAAGATGCCCGCTAAGATACCCAGTACGACATAAAAAGGAATTTCTGGGATAGTAAAACTACCATGCTGGGTAGAATTAAGTACCGTTGATGGCAGATTGAGATCTGCCGATCCCAAGATGCGGGAGACAACTGCCCCAGTAAAAGAGGCGGCGATCGCAGTTTCTAGAGTTAAACCTGAAATATCTCGCATCAACTCTTCTACCACAAAAAATACCCCTGCAATGGGAGTATTAAACCCTGCTGCCAAACCTGCTGCTGCCCCTGCGGCGATCATCTGACGGCGGTTAGTAGGAGAGTTAGGAATCCAGCGACTAACCTGCGCCCCCAAAGCTGCACCAATATGGACTGTAGGGCCTCGACGACCCAAAGTAAAACCCGCTCCCACAATCAGAATAGTTGCCAGAGTTTTAACTAAAGCTGTTCTGAGATTCAAAACAATAGGGTATTTAGCCAAAGCTGCCTTTACCTGAGGAATACCACCACCTGCGGCGGATGGGGATAAAAGTTCGATCACCCCACCAGCTAAAATGCCTGCAATCAATCCCACCAGAGGCAAGAGGATTTTTGCGCCCACTAAATTTAGTGTATGAACGCGCCATCCACCCAGCCAGCCAATTCCCTGTTTGAGTAGCACCGCAGCCAAAGCCGAAAATAATCCAATTAAACAGGCTTCGATAAGAGCGTAGCGCGTATCTAAAGAACTACTTGCTAGCCATGAAGATTTACGCCAATTGGCAAGCATTTGTTTCATCATAAAATGTTGAGAGGATATTCAGTCCTCGCCCCAAAACAGGGCTGAGTTATTGAATCTCTTAGATAAATTTGGGCTTAAATTATTGCTATCTTTATCCTAAACTGCGATCGGCTTGATAGCGAATGGTTAATAACAAGTAATTGATGGATACAAGAAATCTTAAAATAATGAGTAGCTGATTTAAGGATTTTTATGGTGTCTAATGACCTGTTACAAACTAAATTTTTTGTACCATCAAGTAAATCCAATTTAGTTAAACGCGATTACGCTGCGCGTAGCCTTCGGATCGCCTCATTAAATATTTGCATCAAGGGACAAAAAGAAAATTAACCCTAATTTCTGCTCCGCCTGGATTTGGTAAAACTACTTTGTTGGCAGAATGGCTCAATCAAACAGAATTAACGTTTACCTTTTTATCTCTAGACGAACGAGATAATGACCCTATCAGATTCTGGACTTATTTTGTAGCAGCACTACGAAAAATACAGCCGCAATTAGGAGAAGCAACAGTCGCTCTAATACGCTCTGCTGAAAATGATTTCGAGTTTTTTCTGACTCCAATATTAAATGAAATTTCAGCTCTTGAAACAGATATTCTGTTAGTTCTCGACGATTATCATGCGATCGCAACACCACTAATTCATCAATCTCTTACTTTTTTTTTAAATCATCTATCCTCTTGGGTTCATGTAGTTATTGCTAGTCGTTGCGATCCACCTCTCCCTTTGGCACGTCTGAGAGCTAGAGGGGAGTTGAGCGAACTACGAGCATCAGAACTTCGTTTTACTGCTGATGAAACAAAGGGTTTCGTCCGCCAGATCATGAAACTCAATTTATCTGATGAACAAGTAGGAGCTTTGCAGACAAAAGTAGAAGGATGGATTGCGGGATTACAAATGGCTACTTTGTCTTTGAAACAATCTGTCAATATATCTACTTGGATTCAGTCATTACAAGGCAATCAACGCTATATTTGGGATTATTTGACAGAGGAAGTATTAGAACAACAACCAGCCACTCTCAAATCTTTTTTATTAAAAACCTCAATCCTAGATCGTTTGTGTGGCTCTGTTTGCGATGCAGTTCTTCAAGCAGAAAATAGTACAGAGACACTAAACTATTTAGATCGAATCAATTTGTTTGTTATCTCTTTAGACGATAAACGTTGCTGGTATCGCTATCATCATCTTTTTGGCGAACTGCTATGCCATTACTTGCAGAAACAAGAACCCGATCGAGTTCCTGAATATCATCGTCGCGCTGCCAGGTGGTATGAACAGCAACAGCAAATAGATGAAGCATTCAAGCACGCCTTAGCAGCTGAAGATTGGGAATTGGCAGCAGATTTAGTCGAAAAAGATGCTTGTAAACTAATTATAGATGCTGATGTTGCTACTCTTTTTAATCGCCTCGAAGCACTACCCAACGAGATAATTTGCATTCGCCCTTGGCTCTGTGTTTACTATGCTTGGACACTTTGGTTTAGTTCAGGTGATATTGCTGGAGCACGACATTATCTGGAAGATGCAAAACTTGCCGTCCAAGCTAGACCCCTACCCCAGAATCAACCCAGTTGGACAAATCACCCCTTAGCTAGCGAAGTTACCGAATTTTGGTCAAATATAGCCGTTCTCAGAAGTTATCTAGCTCACGAACGAGGAGACATAACAGAAGCAATTCGTCTGGCACAAGAAGCTCTGAAAATTGTACCTGAATACAATTATTGGTTGCGATCGCTAATTTTAATGAATTTGGGCGGAAGCTATTATTTTATTGATGAATTCGAACAAGCAGAACTGATTTTAGCTGAAGCAGTAGCAGTAAGTTCTCAATGTAAAAAAGCAGATAAGATTAAGTCAGCATTTATCGATCGCACTGCTGAATCAGCAGTCACTTCATTGTGTTTGCGGGCAGAACTAAAAGAACTTCACGGAGAATTTAAAACGGCGATCGCTCTTGGTCAAGAAGCACTGGAAATAGCAACCAAACGCCATTGGCTAGAAACCGTACCAGGGATTTTTGCTCAAGCAATAATGGGTAAGCAACTATTACAGCAAAATCAACTGGAGCAAGCAACTCATTATCTAACTCAGGGTAGCGATCGCAGTAGTCCTCTTAAAAAATCAGCTTTTACCACCATACGTCATCTTTATCTGGCATTAGTACGTCAAGCTCAGGGAAATTTTACAGGTGCATGGCAAGCAATTGAGAAGGCAGAACAGATAGAACGAAGTCGCCAACGGGGTTTTAGTTTTGAGTTCCCCACCTTTTTCTCTCTCGATTTAGTCAAAGTTAGATTATGGTTAGCTCAAGGAAATATAGGTGAAGCGATAAGTTGGGTGCATTCAAGAGGATTAGGAATAGATGACGAGCTAACTTACAATTGCGAACCCGATTATATTACTCTAGCTCGGATTTTGATTGCTCAAGAAAAGTGGTCAGAAGCACTTCATCTGCTTATGCGACTCCAAAAGTCAACTGAATTAAAGCAACGTATAGCCAGATTAATCGAAATTTTAATCTTACAAACCACAGTTTATCAAGCTCAAAATCAACTCGATCTTAGCTTGAATCAACTCGATCGCGTCTTATCTTTAGTCCATCCCCAAGGATATCTGCGTCTGTTTTTAGATGCCGGGGAATCTATGAGAGAGCTTTTACATCATGCTGCTAACAGAGATATTAATTCTAACTATGTGAATTATTTATTAAGAGCTTTTGATAATGTTGAACCATCTACCAGGACTAAAACTCAAGCTTTAATCGATCCCTTAAGCGATCGTGAATTAGAAATTCTACAACATATAGCTGCTGGTTTATCCAATCAAAATATCGCCGAAAAACTGTTCATCAGTCTGGCTACGGTTAAATGGCATAGCAGCAATATCTACAGCAAGTTGTCAGTCAGAAATCGTAATCAAGCTGTAGCACAAGCAAGAGAACTTAAAATCATAGTCTAGAGTAGTTTTTGATGCCACTCATAACTATCACTCCTTAAATGTATTTTCAAATATTTCCTTTCTATAAAATTTTCTGCCTTAAATTAAAGATTTTAAAAACAGCTTCAGATTTTTATAGTTCCCAGTTACCGCTTCTTGTCTCAAGATCGGCAATAAACCTTCAGTATTCAAGTATTTATTGCTATGTTTGGTTATCTTGAGCAACTTTAAAAAAACTTTAGGAAATATTATGATTTATCATTGCCACAATATCTTCTGTCACACTAACGTTAACTAAGACTGTTAGGAATTTCAAACATGGGAACTATCATCAGCACCGTCAACATGAAAGGTGGAGTAGGTAAAACTACTCTAACTGTTAATCTTGCTACCTGTTTGGCTAAAAAACATAACAAGCGCGTATTAGTTTTAGATTTAGATTCACAAATTAGTGCTACCTTAAGTTTAGTTTCGCCCCACGATTTTGCTAAGTTACGTAAGAAAAAACGTACTCTAAGCTATCTTCTTGATAATGTAATTAATCCTAATCCTTGGAGTAAATTAGAGATTCAAGACATCATTGTTCCCAAAATTTGCGATATAGAAGGTTTAGAGCTGCTCCCAGGAGATATTGAGCTTTATGATGAATATCAAGTTTCAGAAATGCTCCATAAACAAGCCGTTGAAAATGATGAACAAGAGTTTCAAAAGGTTTGGGATAACTTTGAAAGAATTTTGGTCAAACAAATCATTGAACCAGTAGTCAATGATTATGATTTCATTATTCTTGACTGCGCTCCTGGATATAATTTACTAACTCGTAGTGGAATTGCAGCTAGTAATTTTTATTTATTACCTGCTCGCCCTGAACCTCTTTCTTTGGTGGGAATTCAACTATTAGAAAGGAGAATTGCTAAACTAAGGGAAAGTCATAAAAATATTCAGCCTTTAAATGTAAATCTCTTGGGAATTGTATTTATTCTTTCTGCTGGTGGGCTGATGGGTAGGTATTATAAACAGGTGATGAAAAGAGTCCGAGACGACTTTTATCCCGAACAACTATTTGAACAGTCAATTCCGATGGATGTCAATGTTGCTAAGGCAGTTGATTTATTTACCCCTGTTACTTTAGCCATGCCAAATTCGGCTGGTTCAAAAGCCTTTATGAAATTAAGCGACGAATTTTTAGCCAAAGCTGTAGCTAAAGAGCAAGAACTAGTTGCTGTTAACTAAAACAGTGAACTATATTTATTGGCTTTCACAAATTCAGCATTCAGAACAATCTTTGGTTGGGGATAAATTATTTGTTCTCAGCCAATTACTTCATCATGAAGTTCCAATTCTACCTGGGTTGGTTTTAGGAAATAATTTATTACGCCAGTTTTTAGCTAATTTAGATAATTCTGAATCTTTAGATGGTAATTTGCCTAATTCTTTTTTAGATTTGGATGTTGATAATTACCAAACTCTCCAGTTAGTTGCCAGTCGTAGTCGTCGGATAATTAATCAGGCTGCATTTCCAATCGCCTGGCAAACAGAAATATTTCAGGCTGCACAGCACTTAAATGCGGACAGTTTGATTCTGCAACCTTTTGTAACACTACCCTATCGACAGCATGAAGGAAGTAGAGGTATGTGGCGATCGCATACTTGTAGTGCTAATCCCGAAGCCTTAGCTACAGCAATTAAACTGGTTTGGTCAGAACTATTTACCGCCAGTAGTTTATTTTATTGGTATAAATTAGGACTCAGCAGCGAACAAATAGATTTAGCAGTGTTAATTAGACCCCTCAAAACTGCCTACGCTTCGGGTATAGTTGAAGTTGCTTCAGATCTAGTAAGGATTAAAGCTAGTTGGGGTTTAGAACATAGTTTGCTCCAGGGAGATGTTGAGCCAGATGAGTATTACGTAGATCGTAAGACTGGGTATATTTTATCGCGACATTTAGGTCATAAAAACTATGCTTATCGACCAAAAAATATAGATCCAGCAACACCATTGATAGATTGCTTAGAAGCCTATATTCCTGGAGAAACTCACACAGAAATTTATGTTTTAGAGCAAAGGGCGATCGCTAAACTGCTTCAATTAACCCAAATTATCTTAGAGAAACAACCACAAATTAAATATTTAGTTTGGACTGCACCAGAAGTAGAAGATCGATCTACTTCAACACTTAATTTTTACTTTACTCAGTTGAATTATCATCTGGCTTCGTCTACTAATTTACTGGAAGATCAAGTAACTCAAGTTGTATTGCCGACATCATCAATACAACCGTTGTTGACTGGCATCGCTGCTTCTCCAGGTAATGTTTTGGCAAAGGTTGTGGTAATTGACGATTTTGATATTCCACCTCATCCTCTGACTGCTGATTGTATTTTGGTGACTAAGACGATTTCCCCGCATCAAATATCTTTGATTAAGAAGGTTGGGGGAATTATTACCGAAATTGGTGGTAAAACTAGTCACGGAGCAATAATCGCCAGAGAATTAAAGATTCCCGCCGTAGTTAATGCCCTTAATGCGACTAAAATTCTGCAGGATGGAGTCGAGGTTTTGTTAAATGGGGATGACGGTAAAGTTTATCCCGCAATAGCACAAAGACAATTATTTTTGTCGAATCTATCTAGCGAGCATTTACTCTCTCCTACTTACCCTATCGCCACTAAGTTAATGGTTAATCTTTCTCAACTCGAAAGTATTGCTAATACTGTTAATTTACCTATAGATGGCGTTGGACTGTTACGCTCAGAATTAATGCTAGGAGATTTATTGGCTGCTAAGTCGCTTAAGCAATGGCAAGAAGAATCATCCCGCACTCAGTTTCTAACTACTTTGACTGATTCCCTGCGCCAGTTTGTCGCCGCTTTTGCTCCTCGCCCTGTCTTTTATCGCTCTATTGATTGGTATGCTCAAGATAGACTTAATCCGATTTTAGGCAACAGAGGCACATATAGTTATTTAGACGATCCTACTTTATTCTCCCTAGAGTTAGAAGCATTAGCGGCTATTACAGCAGAAGGTTACTCTAATCTCAACTTAATTTTGCCTTTTGTGCGCAGTGTTGAAGAGTTTAAATTTTGTTATCGTCGTCTGGAAAATATCGGTCTAACTGCCAAGAACTCATTTCAAGTCTGGATTATGGCAGAAGTACCTTCAGTAATCTTGTTATTACCTGAATATGTCCGTGCAGGTGTTCAGGGGATTGCGGTTGGTACTAATGATTTAACTCAATTACTCTTGGGGGTGGATCGAGAACAGGCTCATTTTAGCGATCGCGGTTTAAATGCCAATCACCCTGCCATGCATAAAGCGATCTCCAAGTTAATTACCATTGCTCAAGATAACGGTATAGAATGTTGCATTTGTGGTCAAGCACCAGTAGAGTATCCTAATCTAATTGACGAACTAGTAAAATGGGGAATTAATGCTATTTCGGTTGAGCCAGATGCAGTCAACAAAACTTATAAAGCGATCGCTCGTGCAGAAAGACGAATACTTTTAACTACCGTCAAAGTTAATTCCAAGGGTTAGTCAACAGCTAGTTACTTAATCTAAAATCATTAGTAGCGATCGCACTTGAGAATTGAAGTTCTAGGGCGATCGCTATACTTTAAAGCTTAATTTAGCAGTCTGGACTAAAAATATATCTATAAAGCAATAAAGTCATCTGCTGAAATTACACTAGCATTTACTCCAGACAAGATCGCAAGAGTATTATCATCACTATCCATTATTTGAGCATCAACATCACCTGTAATCGTCAAATTATCGAAAACAACACCGCTACCTAAGGCAATTCTATCTTCACCTGCGATAAAGTCGCTAATGGTATCCTGTCCTTGTCCTAATTCAACTACAAACGTATCCGCTCCTTCTTTACCCCAGAGAGTATCGTTACCAGCACCACCAGATAATAGATCATTACCAGCACCACCAGATAATAGATCATTACCAGCACCACCTTCAAGACTGTCATCACCCTGATTTCCTAAGAGAATATCATCTCCTTCCCCACCAGAAATAGAGTCATTGCCATCATATCCAACTAGATAATCATTACCTTGTCCACCTTCAACTAAGTCATTGTCTGTTAGACCTATGAGAAAATCATTACCTTCTCCGCCTACAATAGAATCATCTCCCAGACCGCCAAAGATACTATCATTTCCATTAGTACCATTAAGTTCATCAGCTTCTTCGCTACCGACTAAATATTCTTCAGTAGAAGCTAATTCATTGATAGTTATACCAAAGGTATCGGATACGGTTTCACTCCCAGTATCAGTCGCGGTAACTGTAATTTCCAACTCAGCAACATCTTCTGCTGCGGGAGTACCACTGAAAGTGCCTGTGGCTGCATCAAATGTTAACCAGGCTGGTAATTCG
>JAAUYG010181829.1_pt1 | contig 13991 bp, 6 predicted proteins | sample 7278091 | NCBI WGS metagenome assembly JAAUYG01 (sample SAMN14350201, study PRJNA611818) | marine sediment metagenome | isolation source: surface marine sediment (0.6m) | place: French Polynesia: Moorea | collected 2018-08
AAAGTATTCCACATAAAGTTTTAGTTCTATAAATTCACAACGTGATAAACAAATGTTTGGCTGTCAGTATGACTTGTTTATTTTACAATTGCAGCATAAATAATCATATTTTCTGTTTGCTGCAAGTGTTTTAGCACAGTATCGATAGGCTGTCTGTCGATATCGATAATCGGTCAGGTGTTTATGAGCGATAATATATCGATATATAGCGATAATCGGCACAGCTCTAGTAATAGTAATATATATTTATGCAAGAATCTTGTTCAGCTGTCTACAAAAGATTTGTGGATTGTTCTCATAGACAAAGAATGAATGTTGCGACAGGAAGCACAGGTCCACATATAGCATATAATGAAATCTTGACTACCCGGTACATGTACATGAAATTACCTCACCAAGCAGTTGTCCTGAGAACATAATATATTACTGGAAATAACTTTTGTTTCATTTCAGATTTTAATAAGACATTAGGCATGTTAGGAGGCAGCATTCTTCAATTTGAAAGTCATCTTATTTGTCATTTGCAATTCTTCCACCAACAATGCTAGAACTTATAGAGACTTGAAGCTAGCTTTCCTAATGAAATTTACGCAGTACCAGTCCAAAATTGTGCAGTATCTGTCATTTGGCTGTGCGTGATGTGATAAGTGATGATGCCCTGTTAATGAGGGCAATGAATAGACATTTCCCCGCCAGAGGAGCCAGCCCTAATGCAGACCTAATGACATCAGAAATGGCATTCGTTGATAGTTTGGGGACAGTTGACTCTGATCTGGTGCTCATCTTTCGCCCTCACACACCTGAACTGCTGTCTCATGTGTATCCGCCGCTGATCATATTTATGACCTTATTACTATAACAAAAAGGCTGTGAATTAGTAATGATAATTGGGAGAACCTTGAGGTGTGTCATATGGATGTATAACCCCACATTTGCTGACCCAGTACTGTCCTGGTGGCCTTATTTGGAACTGTTCTGAAAAAGAGAAAATGATGGTCATAGAGTTTTAATACTAAGCACCTGTATAAATAGCCATTACAATAGGCAGAGAACACAGCCTTGTTTTGCTAGAACATCATGGCACTGGCTCTGTAAACTAATGAAGTGACAATTACCATTCAGAGTCTCTCATGTTGAGCTGACTCCTAATGCTGCAATTATGTGTACACTTCGCCTATGTAACTTCATGATCTCTTCTGACTAAGAACTCTGCACAGTTTTCAGTTTTCGTTATCACGTGTCCAAAGGTCTCCTTTGAACCGAGCAACACCTAAGGGGCAATATACCCCTGGGCACGGATCTCCATCTATTTCCAATTACCAAAGTCAGATCAATCATTGTTTGAAGGCTTTCGCTCGCATGGAAAGGCTAGGAGAACTGGGTGAGAGGCTGTTATTAACAGATAAATTGAACAAATAGTGCCGGGAAATTAGGGAGGTGTTTGGCTAGCTCAGGGGTTGTCCAGGTGTACTTAGAAATCCTACAGACACGAAGGGCTTCGTTCCTTGCGGCAAGGTAAAAACGGAAACTTGAGCTTAGAAAGTGGACACTTCACTTCGATTAATATTGATCTTTGTTATGATTGCCACGTGGTACAATTTGCTTGGGTAAGGGTCAGTTTATAGGAAAAGGGTCATATTATACTTGTCCTTTGCTAATGCCCTCGCCATAAGGAAATATTTAGATACCAGCAATTTGTGGTTAAACAGGTGGTGAATTACGTTTGTATGCATTTAACAGTTAGCATTTTTTACTACGGTAGTACATGATCTATATCCAATGATATCTGTCTTCATTTTCCTATTCCACTCACCATGCCTAGGACATTGTCACTTTAATTAACAGGATTATTATAGCATACCAAACTTCAGAGCAACAATATATCATTCACATTTTCATGCAGCGTCACACTGACCTCCTTTTACACGATTAAGTTTACATTTGAACAAGGAAATGCAAATAATGCAAACAGATATAAGGACAAAAGGTATTAGATAAAGTTAATGCAAATGATGCTGAAATGAGGCAAGTTGGCTGGGTTTTTTTCCCCCTGGCCTCTAATTTTGTCTGGTAAATAATGGCTCGTGATTAATTTGCACCTTAGTCCAATAAATTGGTGATGTTATCACCTGGGTCTGGACCAGTTTCATTTCCTGGCAGCCCCTCCAGTTGGGTTTTTATCATATTCCCCAATGTCTTGTTTGCCCCCCACATGGAAGGTTCCCTAGAGGCAGTTGGACACAAGAATGGTGCTCCAGCTTATTGTATGCAGACCCATGGATTTGAGGGGAAGTTTTTCACCCTTTGCCCAACTGGTTCTGCCACTCTTTCTTTCTTTTTTTTTTTTTTTTTTTGCGGTGCGGTGTCAGTTAATATTTGCTGCCAATTGGCATGATTCGGGGAAGGTAGTTTATCCTCAAATACTTCAGATAATTACCTGTGCACAAATACTATCACAGCCTCACTGTCCATTTCCTTGAGGGGGAGACTTACAAAAGTAGCCCATGCCCAATAGCATTGTGGAAACCTTGGGGAAGTCCACACTGTGATTGGGGGACCTTTTCACCTCACACATTTAGAATGGGGTCTGTGACTGATGAAAACTTTGGCACAGGTGTGACTTGAGGAAAGGCATCAGTTCAATTCTGGTTGCTTTTGCCTAGGGTTATAAAAGCCATATACATGTACATGACATGTAGTACAGTGCCACAACCGAGGCTTTACAGGAAGAACTACATTGTGTGTAGAAACAGAGAATATCAGGAATCTTTGTTGGACCTTTTTGCCTTAGGACTAGTTTGAAGAGTACCATATTTGGTATTTCAACAGATAAAAGTTAACTGAGGTATTTTTTACTATTAAAATAAAATCTCACTACCACTTATATTCTTCAGACAATGTTACACAGAGCAGGTGTACAATGGGACTTGAGAAAGTTAGATTTAACATTACCTGACTGTCACCATAGCTGCATGATATCACTACCTTAGGTATCTACCCACGAGGGTGACGAGTGCTTGACCTAGAGTCCAGGGAGGCGGAGGGGACAGATGCATAAGTGTCACCACACTGTAACAATGGCAGATTTCAGATTGACAGCTTTGAGGAGCTCTTGTTAGAATTTTCCAGGCACTGTACTGTAGTGAATCATCATAAGCTCCCACCTTGGCAAGTGCTAGGGCGAAGTACTCCTTAGCGGGAATCTGACACAACGAGGTGATTTCCCATAACGTTTCAACCCCTGTCTGTGGTCCCCATACCTGTACTACCTGGCATTTTGGCTATGTGCCCCAGTTGTGTGCGACACAGTGGTGCCACATTTATATGTAGTTCTGGAACCCACTTGTCTGCCTCATGCAGACATGCAGACAGCCAAGTTAAAAGCAAATAGCATCCAAAGAGCATGTATCCTAGAAGGGCACAGCATGTTGGCTAAATGGGCACGGAAAAGTATGCTTCTGTTTGTGTTGCTATGCTCAAATAAGTATTAATTACATGGCCTCAGATTTCCTGGTAAAGAACTGATGAGCTTAAGTTTATACCATGTATACAGTATGTCTTGCATACTAGTACACACATATGATGGCTCATTGCATGTTCTGTCAGTGGCATGAGGTAATAGTCATGACTCATTCACTGATATACAGAAAGAACTATGGGAATCCTGGTATGCACAATGCTTGTACTTTCTCAATATATAGAAAATATCTGACAAGCTATATTGTACATATACCATGTATATTGTAGCTGTACCACCGCTCAGTACTACATGTGCTTCTTCAAACAGAAAGATTCCATTTTGATTGTAAAGGAGACAGAACTTGTAACCATGGTAACCTTATATGATTCTAACCATGATCAGTTTACCCTGCTGACAACTGTCTGAAAGCCATGGGATACCAATACCGACATATGAGGCGCTTCATGAGCAGTCAAATATTCGTTTACAAACTTTACAGCAGACCTCTTTGAGAAAGATTGTCCCTCCGTTGTTTGCTCTTTGCCCAACTGTGTTTGACCACTGGTCAATTTGAGCTAGTTTGGAGAACCCTATTAGTTGCACTCTACAAAATAGCCGGTCCTACATGCTAGTAGGGTCATTCATCCTTGCTCTGCTTCTTGTTAGTGACAGAAATTTCAATGTGGGCATGCCACATACATGTACAGTTGTAGCTTGTATCTTTTTTGCAAATTTGCATCTTGACAGCTGGATAATGATGCAAGATTTCTTCAACCACAAAACCATCTGTCATTGGAGCTAGATGGCATAGCATACACTTTGACATGTTTAGTTGCTGAAGAAGTAAAAATTCATATTTATAACATATTTAAAAACATTTCAGTTTAGAAAATGTTTAATATATAGTCCAGTGTGATTCGATGACAGATGCTCAAGCTTTTAACCTTAGGTTGTTATATGTTTAGCATGGCCACGCTGATACAGGTGCATGTCATTGTGGAAGGCATTGGATTACTCTGGGATATTTTCGGGTTGCATTAATAGTCCTGTATGATTTGTTTCAGCTCAACCCGATTATCCCAGCCAATCAGAGGTCTGCCGTGATGAGTCCCGACTCCCAGACCCACATCACTAGCTCAGCACCCAGTCCCTATCCTGAACAAGGACATGCAGTAAGTGCCACCATAGATGTACATAAAATTTACTTTAAAGAATTTATGATTTTTTTCCATAACTTAGGAATTTTCAGTAAGCACGGTAAGGAGAGCTTTGAATAGCATAAATTTTTTATTTATTTTTTTTTTCTTTTCTTTTTTTTTTTTTGTAGGTGGAGGAAGAAAGGATACTGAGTAAATGGTTTATGTAGGTGGTTTCCATTAGAGTGTTTTCAAGTACATACCAGGACAAGTACTTATACCAGTATCCCAGGGATGACCTGTTCCCAAGAACAGGCCAGCCCTCTAGCCTGGGAATAATACCCTATATACACACACAGTTTATGTGTCTGTTGTGTTGCCTGTTGTTATATGCGTTAGCTATTCTAGTCAGCTCACGTCATGGAACCGTGAGATAACCAGAACCATGGCAGCATGAGACTTTGGTGTCCATGGCGACGTGACCCGCATCTCCGGCCTTTCCCATGCTCTGTTGGTTTTCGCCCTGCACCCTCCCCATATCCCACTCTCATATTCCACCGTGACAATAAACCCGGCATGAAGTCGCAGTATTGATGGATGAGTGCATTCAGTGTGCCCGCCATTCATCCTACGTGAGGAACACATGGATCCCGAGGTAGGATTATGGGCCGAGGTCTTGTAAACAGGCCATATACTGTGACGGGGGAGCTCTGCGGGTTTGTCTAAGCTAGCGCCAGAGGTAAACCCACTGTATTGAGCATGCCGGGTTCCAGGAAGAAGAAGAATACCGGAAGTGCTGCTGCTGTGGAGGCAACAGGAGAGACTTGGTGACAAAAATTGCACTGCCGCGAGACGTCATACACACCCCACCCAGAACAGGTGTTCCCGTGGGCTATAACCCTTCCATCTGTGGAAGTTCCTGCGCATAAAACCAGCACTTCCTTCTCTAGCCTCCCGCGACTATTGTTCTCTGCGGCGAACCAGTTTTTCCAAGCGGCATTCTCCTTCCTAATTCATCTTTCATGTCCAGAGAAGAGAGGAACAAGGCATTGCACCTCTACTACAGCAAGCCGTGTAGCTGAAATCTTCCCGCCACCCCTCCACTATTCTCTTGGTGTTACTTTTTCATAACCATTGTCATCGTGTCTCCCTTTACAGTGACATCAAATATAGATTTGACTGAAGTGATGAACTACGGTGCCACAAAGAATGGAGGGGCAAGAAGAAGAGACAAAAGCAGCGGAGAAAAGCCGCAGGCTGAGTGACAGCTAATGCCCCTTTGTTAAAAACTGTAGGTGGGCTTCCTTGATTCTTTGCTGGCTCGGACCATTCATGTGGTGCTAACAACACGCCCACTGTGAGAAATCACTTTCAAAAAATCTTGTACTGTACACATCTTCATTGTGGTAGGCTTTCCTGGGTACCTAGATACACCTGCTGAAAGTTAAAAAAAAACTTTAGCTTCAGGTGGTATATACCCGTACTGTATATCTGTAACATAACTAAGAACTCCTTTGCTGTGTGACGCCCTTTGATTCGAGATCATAGCTTTAGCAAGCAGGTGAACAGGGTAACATGGATAATACAGTGTTAATGTTCAGCTGTATTAATAAGGAATGGCATGGCCTTAAGTTTTGGCTAATATATCCGCTGTTAACTACATTATGCAGTGATTACCAACAGGCACAACATACTGCTATACATGATACAGTGTAAGAGGCAGTCACATTTCCGCTTTATGTGATTTGATGGATCTTGGTAAAGGGAGCCACTTATTCCTCTCTGGTACCGAGTCTCGTTTAAAGTGTTCTGCTTACAATTGAAATATCAGTAACAATTGATATTTAGTGTCACCAAAAAAACCCTTTTAACTCCCACTAAACACAGAAAAGCTTCCTGGGGAACTAACTTGTCACATGTGACAAGAGAGGTCACTAAGAGCAGTGCAAAAACTACTCTTTTCTTTGCAAAGGATATCATTAAGTTGTTTCACTTCCACAAATAACGATCAATGGGGTGGTCTCTTGGGCTCCCCTTTTTGCTTTCCTAAAAGTTGTTTCGGGGTCAAAGGTGAAATTTTTTAATAAAGAATGTGTCACCTAGGAACATTTGTCAGATATTCATGATATTCTCTGACAGCCACACAGGTTTTCCTATTCAACCTTCAATGATGTTGCCAGTGAAACAGTTTGAATGGGAAACGGCCACCAAAATCTCTTAAACCACTTGTGCTGGGAAGGTCACTTTTAAAACTTCTAAGGTGACAATTCAGAATTGGCCCTTTTTCTGAGTATCATCTTTACTGGGCACAGACTGACCAGCAGTGACCAGTTTGAAGGTGATTATAAGTGTCGATTTTCAATTGATGCGAATCTAAACGAATGTGGATTGAATGGACATACAGCCTCGTGTCCTCAAAATAGAGGCCACGACCAAACATAGGCTGCAATCACTGCTAGGGAAGGCACCCCTTAAGCCCGTTACAATAGAGTGGACAAGGTTTTAGGGTCAAGAGTTCCAGCGGCCCTAACGGAGCTTCAGTTTCTGGTATTTTAATTCATCAGACAGACAAAATGACTGCAGAGCACTTCCTATTGAGGATGTGTCAAGCTCATTCAAATGACCATTTCACCCATTGATGTATTTCACCAACATGGGCGATTGCAAAAGGAAGCCCTGGACTTGGGAATTCTTGAGTGGATATGACATGTCCCTGCTACTTATCCTAATCTGGCCTGACCTTCAGGTAAAAACTCTGAAGTGAATTTTTTTATAATACTAACTCTGCCTGTCTACTTCTGATTTTTCATTAACTTCAATAATCATTTCTTATACATTTTAACTGTAATATTCATATCTGCCCAGAATTAAAATGACATGCAACCATGATAACTTCTAGCATATTTTGTACAGCTTAATAAATAATAATATGGTTACTGGTAGCAAAGAGTACAAGAACATTTAGCATGTTTACTAAGAAAACGTTTAACTTTTATTAGAAGATAGCATCCAGAAAATAAACCTTTAGCAATCATGGTGCTAATTTGTAGCTCAGATGCTACCAGACGGGACTGGGCCACTTAGACCTGCCTAAGCATTTAAACTTAAGACACTGAACCATTGATATGAGTCAAACTGTGACTCACAGTTTGTATCTTTTATGTAATGGTGCTCTACAGAAACTAAGTCCAGTACCAGTATGGCAGCCACAAAATCTTGTTACCCCTCAGCCTGTGTTGCATCACCCCCTACCTCCCATGGTGTTTTTGTACCTTGTGTCCATATTATACCATTCCACCTCTGCTACCCTACCTGGTGGTTCCTTGGCAGGCCTGCTGCCCTGTTCTTTGAAGTATTTGGCCATTAATCCTGTCACACAAAGGATCAATAAATCGACTCTTGGGTGTCTCTCCCATTTAATACAGTGCTGCAAGGTATTAGCCTGCACTCGTATCTGGGCTTTGGTACTAAATTAATAACTTTTTCCAGCAAAGGGCAGAAGCTTTCTTACATGGTCTTTAGAGACAAAAGCAGTATAAGTGTAGGGTATTATACTTCTGTGGTCTGTAATTTACATGGTGGCTCACTCAGCTTCTTAAGTCTGCACCAAGGGAACAGTCAACCAGTTAAAAGGCGAATAAACCTCTCACTGAATCAAACCAAATTTCCTTTTCTGATTGAAAACAGGCCATAAAGCAATTTCCATCAGCGGGGCTTTGTGTATGCATAATCCACTTCATACCAAAGCAGCACAATAAAGAATTGCTTGCTCAGTACATGCAGTATGGCTTAGTGCATTACTGCATAATGCATACTCATATCTACTACAGATCATTTCCAGTTGAGAACCTTTTAAGCACACCAGCTATACCTTCATGACCTTGGCTGACAACCACCATAGCAAATCCACATGTTCTGAACAGCACAAACATTTTTACTATGGTAGAAATCTTATGATTTACCATAATGTAAGGCTTATCATAGGGATATTGTGAGCCTTTGGAGTTTCTAGAAAAATATAATAAAAAATAATAGCAGTAATAACAATAATGGTCCAAATGTGCATGAAATGACAACATTCAGATTGAGCCATCAGAAGTCGAGAACTAGACTTTGCAATTGCCTATAAAAGCCTTTCCATTTGTCTGTGAAAGGCCGAAGCACAACTTGTCATGCGAACAACACTTTTCGGCCAGCTATCAACAAATCACTCTTCGACATATGACAAGTGGCAAATGTCAGCTGTGGAACCGTTATTAACACCTCCTGCACCGCGCATGAACAATTTATTTCAGTATATCGTAGGCCATCACACTGGGGAACGTGGCCTACCACTGTGTCTGCGCGCTCCCCTGTAGACTTCCGGGGCTACCTATTCTTTGAGCGCACCCCGGGACGACCATTGACCACTTGGATGCTTTTTGTCCCCAACCGGGCAGTGATCCATTGTCATATGGCCAATAGAGCGGCATTGTTTAGTCTGGCACAATAAGACACGGTTCATAAATTCATTAAACAATAGGGGGGGGGGGGGGTTGAGGCTGGCCAATACACCCACCTACAGTCATGATCTGTGCATTGTCTGAGACTAGAATGGCACGGGATTATTAATAGAAGAAAGGGAGTACGGACATCGTAGCTTCAATGAAATGATGGAGATGGAAAAGAGGGAGAGAGACGGATTGGCAATAAGGCAACCCTCCCCCTCTCCCAACAAATTTCGCCATCATGTTTCTTCACCATATTCCAGTGTGTTTTCATTTTACTTCACAGTTGCTTCATCAATTCATGATCATAGTGCTGACGAGATCTAAAAGCTGAAATCGCATACCTGAATATGTTATAAGTACAGTGAAACCTGTCTTTGCGACCACCTGAGAAAGAGGGACAACCTGGGAATTAAGGACAGCTATTCCAGTCCCTAGGCCCATTCAGTACACAGAGATGTACCTGAGAAATAGGACCACCTTAGAATTGAGGACAGTTTTTCGCAGTCCCTTGGGTGTCCCTAATTCCCAGGTTTCACTGTATTGGCGTCTGTTGCCTTCCCTAAATTATCCTCTGGCTCATCTTCAGCAAATTGCAACTAAAAGCACCGCATGAGGATGATGAGAGAGAATCAATTCCCTACGTCATACATGATTGAACCACAACTGTATGTGAAATGAAACATGCAAAAACTATACAAGATTCAGTGTCCATCATCATAATGCCCCCTCCCCCCCCAAAAAAAAAAACAAAAAAAAACTGATTCTTAGCTTATGTATACTTTGTTGGCATTCAAGTCACCAGCTATTTTGGGGCACAAGCTCAAAAAAAACACCACAACTGGTGATGTTGGTAGAGTAACAGTTACTGGTCTTCTATCCACATGTCCATTAGCAATAATTTGTTGTGGTAAGCCTTTAATAATTCAGCTGGAACAAGCATAATGTCTCAGCAGGGAACTGGGAACCTAATTGAGCATGCCCAAAGATTTTTTTTTGCTGTGTTTACCTTCACTAATTAGACTTTCATGCCATCCATTTATAAACTGATCTAGCAACAACTGGATATCCCAGGGGCCAGCCTGCAAAGTTTTATCCCCTGTGTTTGATTAGGACTTTTGCAGGTGAAAAATGCATGAGGTGTGTCAATCTGAACGGAAAAGCTATAGGGAAGGAACCTTGTGTGGGATTGAATGACTGCTGACAGATAGATTAAATCCTACATTTGCACACATTATCACTTCGCACCCTATTTTGTGCTGGTGGTTTTGTCTTCACTGTATTTACAGAAATATAGGCACAGCTGCAGCATGTATGGTGTGGCAGAAAATCAGAAAATATTCTAAATTTTCGCCAGTTGATAGGTCTACCCCAAATTGAACAGCTCTCTAACTGGCGTAACATCTATTATAAATGACTTAATGCCTACACAGTAGTACTACCGATAAGTAGAAAACAGTGGTCATTCGATCTGCCCACCAAGTATTTGAGGTATTTAAAGGTTGGTGCCGAGTTTGCTAACCCGGACTTTGAACAGAAAAGCTATTTGCCTCCATATTAAGTCGACTAGCTTGCATTTGTCCCAGATTTGGTCAGCTTACCCCGTCAGTTCACAGAACATGATCCCCCGTGGGTGTCCCAAATGGAATGGAGCTCAGTCTGGTAAATTAAACTGGGCTGGTGTGTGATTTACAAATGCTGAAGTCTTCGGTTCCCGCTGGGCCAGAGTAAATATGCACACTGGCCTATTATGGGCAATCTCAGGTGTAACCCGCTCAGGTGACCAGCAGGCCAATTTGTCTGCCACCCCCAACACCAGACCCTCTTTACTGACAGCTCAGGTAATGTGCATTTGTACCTCTAACTAGCTAGATTCTTATACCACATCTAAGATTTCCAGGAAGTATACAGAGTGTGCCAAACCATAAACATTTCTCTCCTTCCAAAAAGGTATCATCACCGCCTCCTCTAAAAATTTCTGCCAGCTAGCGTATTCCCTGGCATTATGATACAATGCACAAAACTTACTAGGTTGATGCCACTGAGTGGTGCTGCATGAGATCATTTTAACAGAAGTTTTGGTTCTCAGCCCCGACATACAAATTTTTATGTTGGGAGAGATATGCCTTGTATTAGAATGTCTGCATGCTGATACATGATACAACATATAAGACTAAGCCAAACATCACTGCAGTTTAGCTTATCATCATCATGATTATATACACCACATTGATATATGTTATAAATACCAAGCATATAACAGCAAGGTCAGATTTTGACTGCACTTTTAGTATAGCACGTCACACCTGGCCGACCACCTGCAAGACTGATCTACCACTTTTCGTGATCATCTCGCAAAAGTTTGGACATATTTTACCACAACACCGCATCATGCAACAATCTTGCAAGCACTTGTCAGCCGTCCTGTTACCGATGGGGGAGATAGCCCAAGGTTCCGGAGTGCTTATCAAACCAACTTGGACTCTCAGCCACATGAACAGGATGAATGCACAGAAGCTGTCTTTGCTACTGGGGTAGTAGAATGTTGGCCATGGCCTTCCGATAATTACTGGACTCTTTGTATTTTATCAGTGGCGTTACCAACTGTTGTGTATTCAGTTCATGTCGAATACCCCTTTTGGCAAACCAGCTGAAAGTACCGCTGTGTACTTATTAGGAAGCCATATCTCATGCCACCGCATCTTTTGACTGTCTACGGTGATCAATAAACGGGAATGTTTTTGCTGTTTGGATGTTATGAAGAAGGCTCAAATGGATGGGAGGGGTATGCTTCAAGTGATCGCAGCTACCGTGTAGAACTATGGGACCCAGTCAATAACTTTTGAAGGGTGCAAATGTTTGGTCACATCTTCCAGCGTCGCTCAAGTACTAGTTGTGAATTCGGCACCAAACTTTATTAAAAGCGGGGTGCAGGTTTTTTTATAGGACATGGTTAGCTAAATTGAATGGACACCATGGTGACCATGCTCCACCCTGTAAACCCCTTCAGGTCCAGGTGAAGCAGGGCAGTCACACAAACACACAGCTAGTGGCATCAAACAACAGCATTTAATAGACGACTTCAACTTTTCACAACTTAATACTAGTACATGCCATGACAGCAATATAACACCAAGCAATCTTGATAAAATGTTACATGTTGTGTAACCTTATATATTTTGTGGTTGCAGTCAGTTCACCAGACACATACACAATAAATATGTTAACATAAAGTAATTTAAGCTTGTGAGGACATTGGTTACTTATTGACCCATTATAATGGTACAAAGTATATTCTTGTTTTTTTTGGAGTGAATGTTTTTGGACTCTGGAAACATAATTTCTGATGAGACATTAGAAAATGTCTCATCAGAAAATATCTTCTTGTTGATAGATTTGGTTACGCTACACAAGAAGAACACTTGAGATTGCGTCATTGGCCCGAGTGATAATGCAATGTCTGCCAGGGATCTGTGGCGTAGGCGAAAAGCACTCGGATTGCATCGGAATCGGCATGTCTGAAAAAAAATGTATTCCACACAGGTATATGTGGGCAAAACTCAGGCTCCAAAAATCTAGACTACGCTCGACTCCAATGAGTTCTGAGAGCAAATCCCACTACTCAAACAAGCCCAGCGCCCAGTCTCCCAGACACCCATGCCATATTTTCCGATGTTGCTGTGGAGTTGTGATCAGGGTCAGTGAAGCATGTGAATAGCCCACGGGTGGCGTGACAAAGGGGACGGTCACGACAAAAGGTGGCAAAACCCCCGTTAACGATTTCCCCCCGTTTCTGGAGATGCCGACGGCGTCCAGGAGGTAAATATTGGAACAATTGATACCCGGAAGGTAAAAGAGACGCGATCAATTTCGAAAGTGCATGATGCTCACGGTGGCCGCAGCATGACCAGGAATGCTTCCTCCACAAAGAAGGACGCCTAGGACGGTTACCAGTTTACTGGGCTGCTACACTGGGTTTGGATGGGATACATTACCACCACTATAACCATGTCACAGAATACAGAAGAGGAGGAGCGGGTGGAAGGCTGACTTGGCAATACTCAAAGCAAATGGCAGGACACTTAGATGACTCAGCAGTGACATCCAGATGACAGACCCCCATGCTCAGCCATCTCCCTGTCTCTTCCCTGAAAATTTGACAAGGGACAATCGACCTTTGTGACATGCAGGCAGGAGGACTCTGGAGTTCTCCCGGCATCACTCAGCCACTGTACCTGTACAGGTGTCGCTTGATGGGAGACACTGAAAGCACTTCTGTGTAAAGAGTCAAATCAATAGGCTCAGAAAGTGGTTTGGAGAATCCAAAAATGGAATGTCCACTTCTGGTGTCTCAGGGAATCGTGCCCGTGGCGCCTGAGGGCGGTTGTCATGTTCCATGTGAACCTGTTTGTTTTACAAGAATTCTGTTGCTTTCAGCAAGGTCGCTTCCATCAACATGTCAACCGAGAACATTCTAAATCAAACAATCGTTAAACTGTAGCATTAAGAGCCTGGTCCTGGAAGTACCCTACTTAGCTTTGAACACTGTATAACTGTCACCTAATGTCTCCCATAGTGGAAATACGTGTATCGGCATTCTGCCATACATTTTCAGTCTGCTTTAACTTGTATTTTGCTATTACAGTAATCCCCCTCTAATACATGTAATAAGGACAGCCTTTCTGCCAACCGATTCTATCCTTATTAGAGAGGTGTCCTTTGGTGAGAGGGCGTTTGCATACTACTGCATATACACACATTACATGCATTCATAGTACTTGCTTCCAAGAAATTGTATCCGTTCTAGAGGGGTGTCCTCTCTAGAGAGTGTCCTTTAAGAGAGGGACCACAGTGTAATATATAAATATTACAAACACCAGTACCATTATATTTTCTTCATGGCTTAAC
>JAAUYG010105402.1_pt1 | contig 13990 bp, 4 predicted proteins | sample 7278091 | NCBI WGS metagenome assembly JAAUYG01 (sample SAMN14350201, study PRJNA611818) | marine sediment metagenome | isolation source: surface marine sediment (0.6m) | place: French Polynesia: Moorea | collected 2018-08
CCCCCCCCCCCCCCCCCCCCCCCCCCCCCCCCCCCCCCCCCCCCCCCCCCCCCCCCCCCCCCCCCCCCCCCCCCCCCCCCCCCACCGGTGAACAGAAATAAATATAGTGAACGTTAGGATTCAGAGGACCTGTCTGATACCGTGGTAACAGACATGATAGAATGAGATTATTCAGAAAGAGTTGGGGAATGCCTCTGATCCCAGGTTTCTGCCTGGGTCGCCTCGATGTTTGCTCCAAGACCATCAACATTATGATGTTAAATCAAACTGAAGCAAAACTCACTACGAAGATTTGGTATATTTTAATAATGTGTAAGCAATGGGGTATATACAAGTTTATTAGATGGCTAGACGTCATGACTGACTTCAGGTTTTGACATTATAAAACATAACGTGCAGTAGCATGATTAGTAAAAATGTAGTTACATAAACATGATAAATAATACATGTACTAGTAATATGCCACAGCATATTGCCCAGTTCAAAGTTTGTAAGTTACGCATGTCCTATCTATATAGGGTGTAAATATGATTAACTGTACACAATTAATACATGATTATATGATTGGTGATCTACCAAATGATTTTGAATACTTTGCCAGTTCTTAGAAAAAATCTCAAATCTAAAACACACTTCAATAATCACTGGGACCATTGTATTTTCCATGCTTCAAGACCATCTTTGGATTTAATATCACGAAACTCAAAATCGGCATCAGGTTATTTATCCCATATCTTCACTTCTGACTGCCCCTGAATTTTAAGACTACCTCTTCATCCAGAAAAGGGGTCTTAAATTGAAAGTGGTCTTAAAATGGATGCATGTATATACTGAACTTATAACAGTTGTGCGAGTGATGGGTGGTCCTAAAATACAAGGACGTCTTAAATTGTAGGGACCACTGTGCTAGAAGGTTTCTGTTTTAACCTGGTAAAAGAAGGGCTGTAGTCAAATCACAACACTAGAACATTCCACATGTTGCATGAGCTATACCCCAGTTATAAATGACATGGAATATGAAAACATTCTGGGTAGAGAACTCAAACGTTGAAGTGACTGAGATTACTGTATGACTATCGACACCATTAATTGCCCATACTGTAATAAGTGCAGCCAATGTGTGGTTCCTATATCTTTTACCAGTGTCCCAGCCTCGACATGCTCTACCTGAATGAATTTCGAGTGCAATGGACCTCTGGGTAGAAATATGACTGTCCCTGTAGTTACCCCCAGTAAACCATGCATGTCGGATTTTCAGAAGGCATTGTGCGGTTAATAGAGTGAATACTATACAGTAATACCCTGGTACATGTCTTGAGAGACCTGTCCTGAGAAACCACCTGGCTTGAAGGACCACATTCTTGGTAGAAGGACCCATAATTACAATGCAATTGAACTTGTCACCAAAGACCACGGGTCTTGACAGACCATAATAATTGTTTATAGCCGATAGGGTGGTCTTTTAAGAGAGGGTGTACTGTAGTGAAACACACAAAAAGAACCCCAAACACAAAGCTTATCAGCTGCTCAGGGGCTGAAATTGGAATGATGAAGTATGCTCATTTGGGCTATAAATAAGTTGCTAGTACATGTACACCCTTCTCCCCCATTCACTCCGCTGCCCCCCCCCCTCCCCCTCCCAACACACACACACAGACTTGTCTATGTATACCAAGTATACTGTGGACAAAAATTGGAGCAGAAACTAGTGACAGATATGTGCATAATAGACGTTGGTGACTTAGCTAAACAGCAACAACAATCTAATGCTTCATTGGCCGTTTTAACCCTAAACTGAAATGTTTAGACACTGGAGTAATGTATGCCTTAGGTAGGTAGTGCTGGGGGAATTCTGTTTAATTTTAACCAATCGGCTTTAGAACTTAATCGTCAAACTTAGAATATATTGTAATAATTGGCTTGCCGCTTCTGCATGTTCTAATGAAGAAACTAGATTACATGTACATTGGATAATACCCTGGTGTACTTTCTGATTGTAGAAAATAATTCCATGCCCATGAATGACAGTTACATAAGTTTTAGGTCGGCTAATGTTGTTTGTATGCTGATTAATTATGTGCATAAAATTACTAACAGTCCTTGTTGCTTGTATCGTTTGTACATATGATATTGTTGCGTGATATATATACATGTATACAGTGGTCTCTCTATTTTACAGCCCTTTATTTCAGAACAACCTTGATTATAAGACCAACCATTTTGGTACCAAAGTGCAATTTTGTATGCTATTGAACCTTTATTATAAAACCACCACCTGCAATATAAGACCACATTTCATGGTCCTGCAGGTGGTCTTGAAATACAGGGACCACTGTGTATATGCTCTGTAGTATTACTAACAAATTCATGTATTTTATTTGTGCTACTGTCGTTTGACGTTAAGCAGTATATTACTAGAATGTTGATGTTCCCTCAGTCATTTTATACAGCTCTTTGGGATGTTAAACAAGTTAAATTGTAAGCATGTTTATTGTTAATCAAAGGTTATTTCCAAACTTTGTAATAATAGCCTTATGCATGTTATTTTAAGCCAGCTAGAAAGTTATTTTGGCCGTATTTGGTCTGGTGACACTTAAAATAGTGTCTATATATCTTATCAATGCCAGACTGCTTTGTCTAAACCAATCCATGCCCAGAATAATTGGGCAGCCTGGGCTAAAGGTACAGTACAGTAGTCCCTCTCTTAGTAGCCACTCTCACCAGTGGCCACCCTCCTTAATGTGGCCAGAAATTTTGTCCCTGTTACTATGAATGCATTTACTTCTCCCTCTCACCGAAGGCCACCTCTCTAACGTGGCCACAATTTCTTGGCAAATAGAGGGCTCCACATGGGTAAAAACGAACTGCGACACAGCCACTGTAAAAGTTGTAGAATCTGACGTGAGCCTTGATAAAGACTGTAGACAGTGAGGTCAAAATCTTATAAAAATTGTAGAATCGACGTTGAAATGTTATAGAAAACAAAGATTGACATTAAGGTCATAACATATAATTATAATATAAATATATGTCTAATAAAACGTGATGTGATGAAGCAAAATTCTTACAAAAAGTGACATGGGACACAGTAAAAACAATAAAAAGTGACGTGTGACACAGCATAAATTATTTGGACCCATGTAGAGCCCTAAATAGGGTGGCCTTATTAGGCAGAAATTACTGTAGTCCCCTCATACCTTCTGCTGAACAGTTATGTCCTTATTAGAGAGGTGACCATTATTGAGAGGGAGTATCACATTCATTCATGGTACCTTACCAAGAATTTGTGACCTTTCCAGAAGGGTGTCCTCTCTAGAGAGTATCCTGTAAGAAATGGGGTCTACTGTATAGGGTTTTCGTCCAAGATATACTTGATATACGTGCCCTGCTCTACTTTCAGTTGTTAGGGGGAGAATTTGTGTTTCACCTGACCAGGAAAATTTTAAATTCAGGAAGCTCTGTGGTGCATTCTGAGAATAATTCATGACTCTTATGACAGGTGATCATCTGCAATTAATTTCACACAAAACTTCAGTGGACTTTAGCATGTTTAGTCAAAAACTTCTGAGGGGAAGATTTCAGTTTGGGGGGGTGGGGGAGATTAATTCCCCCCAAGCTATATGGAAAAAAGCCCTGACTATACAAATTTGGCATATCCAAAGATAAGACTTGTCAAAATATGTGGAACTATAGGTTATATAAATTATATATTTACAGATATGAAGATAAAAGACCTTGTCTACCTTGAAATTTAAGAATGCTTGACAGTCGACATGCCTAATACATGTAATATACTGGCTCCACTACACACCAGTACAGTACTTGGGATATAGTGAGTGGGATATCTACCCGGTACTAAATAGATGGCCACCTGACTCTGGAGTCTGGATCAGGGTATTAATCAAGGCAAGGGCCCTGCCAGTACCCGGGTATGTTTACGTTTCACCTCAAAGAGAGATGAATCAGAATCGGAGTGCCGGTGACTGTAAATCTCGCCCCTCTCATTAGCCCAGCACCCACAGACAGAAACATGAGAAAGTGGCTATCCCTAGGGACACAGCTGGGCCCGGGCATAGCAGCACTCTTTACAGCCTATATCACATGTATCACACTGTATCAAGCATGGTTCATGAGCACATGTACTGGTACTGCCTCACACATGCACACTGGCTGAGGTCTTTCGGCTTGTGGGAAGGATTTCTGGATCATTCATACACATGTACATCTGTGCTAGTACATGTGACAGCACAGGAAGTCATAGTAGGGAAACAATGCAATTTGTATGATGCCTGGAAGCTAACTAAGGGGAAGAAAGGGGATTCTTTGTGTCTCTAGAAAGCTGGACCATGGATTGGTGGCTAGGAGGTAGGATACTCTGTCCACAGGTTGACATTCCATATACAACAGTACAACTTGCCACACATTTATATAGACAGCAAATTATAACACAGGGCCATGTACCTTATACAGTCTAGGAGATAAGTGTCGATGTGGTGAGGGTGGGGGCCTTCTGGACCGCATACAACTGCTCCCTCAAATTGAGGGATTTTCAGACACTTGTCTCCTAGACTGTATACTAGAGCTAGGGGTCTTTCAGTTCACGGTGAGGTAATCTACGCTGGCACACTGTATCAGCGGGCTGGTTATCGTGGTTAATTTATAGAATGCCATGTTTGGACCAGGGGGTTTATCACAGAATAAAGCCTTGTATTGACTGTGTCTGATAAGAAATTTGAAAATAATTTCATTGCATGCATTTGGTTTTTCATAGCGTGCCAGAGTAGTAAATTAGCATTATGGTACATTGTCCAGTTATCGTAGTGTACCAGTAGCTGCTGGAAATGGTTCTTTGGATTTTTTTTTTTTTTTCATTCTTTATCAATAATAATTACTAAATACATGAAATAAGCATCCCTAGTCTTCTACAAAATGTATATAGTCAAAGTTAGGAGGTCTCAACTCTAATCTGTCCTGAGTGAAACAATCTTTGGCAGTGAAAGAAAGCATAATGTTATACATATAAACTAAGGACATTTTACAAAATACTAGAGTAGTTTCTCTGTGTATGAGAATAGCATTAAGCAATATAACTCACAGATAAAATTGACTGTTATATACTGCTTGTGTGTCTGGCTGAGTGTCAATGGCCATGGGCCTCTTTATTTTTTTTTTGTGCATTTTTCGTGACTCCTATGCCTGCTTTTGCTTCCTTTTGCTGTACAGGACTTGCTCATACATATATGTTGTATTTTCTGCTTTCTTTCTGTTCCTTGCCTTCACTTCGCGTGACTGCGGGGACGTGTGCCAACGCTTTTTGCTTCGCCAGATTTTCTGAAACCCGCGGGGGTGCCAGGCATGAAGTCACTGGGGCGTATCCCCAAGAAAGGTGCAGCTCCGCAGCGGTCAAGCACGACCGCTGACGACCGCGGCGAGGCACCACAGAGGACCCCCTCGAATAGGTCCCTGTTTGAGAGTCTTGCAGCAGACCTTAGCAACTTTGACAAAGTAACTCAATCAGGTCCCTTGTTAGGAGGGCCCACGCCGCCAGCGATTGCTGTAACCTCTGATAACTTACATGATTCAAGAGACGATAGGTCGAAGCTAAAATTAGCAGACAGTAGACAGATACAGAGCCCCAGCCTGGAGGCCGATAGCAAACAGAACGATGATGGAGAGGTGGTCATCGTGAAAATTATACCAACAGATATGCCAGGTGATTCCGCTCAGTCTTGTGCTCATCCCTCGCGTTCAGATCCAGAGGAAGTGGAAATCCCCACCGCCAGCCCCGCGGACATCCATGTCACGTTGCCAGGGAAACCCAGTGAGCTGTACGTGGATACCAGTAAGCTGGACAAGGAGCAGATTCTTAACGAATGTGTCCGCCGTGTCATACATCCAAAGTAAGTTGGACATCAAGTTCTATCTCTTGCTGTTTCTCTCACTCCTACTGTGTCTCTCTTTCTTTCTCTCTCTTTCTCTCTCTCTTTCTCTCTCTCTCTGTCTCTCTCTTTCTTTCTCTCTCTCTCTCAATTTTATGCTCTAATTTCTTTCTTATGTTCCTCATTACTCTATATCATGTTTATTGAGTCTGAATATTGTTCGAAGCCACGATCTCATGCATTAAGTACTAGTATGTCAAGACAGTCCAAAGTCTTAAACTTGCAAACAGCGGACCTCCATAAACATCATGTTGACATTGTAAATGTTGCATCATGATTGCTGTTCATCTCAGTAATCCATGTAAAATTTTATACCAACTTTGTGGAGTAATTATACAGAGAGAGCGCGCTACTTGTACATGTAGTATTTGGTCATACCAAAAAGAGTTCCATGTAAAAGTTGTATTTATACATGCACTTGACACTGAACATGCTGAAGTACTTGATATATCATATATACGGGTATATGTACTTTTTCAAGCACTTTATTTTGACTCACAAAGATGTGTGATGTTAATGGTTTTTATTACTACAGTGATCCCTGGATTTAAGTGGACTCATTCATGCAGCCAGAAAAATACCTTAAATTGAATGTGGTCTTAAAATTGAGAGATATCGGTTGAAAATGTAAGTTATTTCACTACATGTAACAGCAGGGATCTTAAAATGTAGGAAACTGTTAAATATCGAGGTTTGGATGCTTTCCCGCCAGGTGTGCTGTAAGCGAGGTTTCGCAGGAAGAGAGAGACCGAGAGCTCCTCTGCCATATCGTCCTGCATTACCTTCTGCCGATACTGGATGAGGCAGACGATGACAACCGGGAAGTTTCCGTGGCGATTACGTCAAACAAGGAAAACCAGCTGCCTCAGAAAGGTAAATCAGAGGAAACCCGGATCGAAAACAACCTACAGTGTAGACCAATTTGGGTCAGTTTGTCAAAAAATCTCAAGTCTATAAACAGACTTTAAGTTCATAAATCACCTTGGTAACCATCGTCTTTTCTTGCTTAAGTTCACTGACAGGCTTAAGATTTTTTTCAGAAATTACAGTGGTCCCTGCGATTTAAGACACTTCTATTTAACAATTCCCTGCATTTTAAGACCAGATATCAGTGGCACCACTTATATATTTTCAGTATAAACATCCCTCTATTTTAAGACCACCTTCAATTTTGCCATATTGACCATATTTGACCATATTTTGCTGGCTGAATGGGCGGTCTTAATTTGCAGGGAACACTACCCGCAAATTGTATTCTGAATTCTGAAACAACAATGTTGCACTGGGGACGTTTTCTGGAAAAATCTTATTTCCACTAGTGATCTTATACAATATGCATGATATGTACATGATCATGATGATGTAATCGTCTCGGGAACACTACATCTAGATATGTTCTAATGAATATTCAACATTCTCATGCCATTCCATAATTTAATGTGAGCTTTATACATGTAGTTTGTTTTGGAATTGATTAAATTCAAACCAGTAGGCCAGTACTCTGTTTGTCATGGAAATGTTTATAACAAACATTTATATCAAGTGTGTTTCATTGTTAGTTTTGTTCCAGTATCTTTTGTTATCTCTGAAAAGAATTGCAGACAAACACCCCCTGAAAATCCTGTATCAGCTAGCTTGACCAGATATTGTAAACTAAACTAGAGATCGTAATATCATGTTTATTGCTAGTCACCGGTTAAGAAACAATCAATTCCTCCCAGGATTCAGTATTACATTGCTTTGTGTTTACCCTGTGACAAATGAAGTTACATGTTTCTTGTGTATTTCAACATCTTCAGACTGTCTCGGTTAAAAAAATGGTATTGTGTATTTTCTAGGCAATATCCCTGCGGGTCAAGTGATGAAGTGGACAGGCAATACGTCCAAATTTGGACAGGTAATTTCCCAAAAATGCCCAGTGTTGCATCTTGGAACTAGCGGTCGATCATATTTGAACATTAAAAATTTGCTGTTAAAGCCACCAACGGGCTGGCCTGGCGTTGATTTTATGTTCGATGTGTTCGTGTTGCAAGGTTTTGCTCAAGACGCTCCTGTTGACAATATGAATTCCTCTCGTGCCTCTGATTCCCTCCCAAATAGCGAATCACTGCATGACGTAACCGCCACTAGCTCTAGAAATTCAGACGAAAGTATATTAGCGCAACATGGCGACAGTTGTTCACCTGTCATTTCCGGCGAAGATAGTTTGAACGAGGGTTGTTTACAGGACGTTGACAGGACCAGCAGTGCAAATAGTAACTGGAATCTGGTATCTAATGTACAGCGATGTGAAGGACAACTACAAACAAACCTCGATCATGATCCAGATCAGACCAATTTGCCACCAGAGAAAGAAGCCGTAACCAATTCCAATAGTGCCATCGATGCCAGAGACCTGGTTGATGCTGGCCTTGTGCCCTACGACCCAAGCAGTGAATGTCATTCCAGTTCAGGGGAAGAATCCGAGTTTTCATTAGAACAGCAGATGACACAAGACTCGGATGTTTCGGATGGCACTCCGATTTCAGACACGGAGGGAAACTCATCCGACTGCATGATTGTTGGCGTCGAAAAGCCTGGAACACCAAATCCGGAAGATGTCATCGTCATCGAGAGCAGCCAGGCTGAAAGTGGGGAGTGTACTCTCACCGAGGAAGATGAATCGGTTTTCAGTGATCCAGAAACGCAGAACTACTGTCCTGCTGTAGAGATCAATATGGCCAGCAGTAGCAAAGATGATGACACACACGTATCCGTGCTGCACCAAGACGACGGTCATATGCTTCCTAAGCTGGTGAAACAAGAGAAAGATGAAGAAAATGAAGCTGCCGATGGAGTGTATCTTGCCAATTCTGACCGCTCTCCGGAATTGATCCGGACAAGTTCTGTAGTGGACGATGGTTTATGCGAAAACCAATCCAGGTCGAATATAGTAAGCTCTGGAGGTTTGCTTTCAGTTCTTTCTTCTGACAGAGCACACAACGTTTCTTCTGGTGTAGAAACTTGCAGAAAGCCGGAACAGGTTCATGGTTTGGATTCTGATACAATACTGGAACAAGCTGATGGTTGGGAATTGGACAGAGTACTAGATGAGAGTCCTGGTTTGGAATCTGACAGAACACTGGATCGAACTCCTAGTTTGGAATCGGACAGGATACGGTATCGCAGTCTGGGTTTCGAATTGGACAAAGTACTGGATCAAGCACCTGGTTTGGAATCGGGCCAAACGCTAGAACAAGCTCGTCGTTTGGAATCTGACAACAGAACCCAAGAACAGTGTGACAGATCCCTGCCTGACAGACGACAGGAAAATTCCACTGATTTGTCAAAACAAACACCGGAAAATTCCACTGGCTTAGTGGCTTGCTGGACACAAGAAAATTTTCCGGGCAGGACAGGCCCGGGAAATTCCGCTGGCTTTTCGGTCCCAACTCGAGGCTGTTCTCCTGCTTTGCTGGTAAAGGAACCAGAATATCCTACTTGTTCGTTAGATATTAGAACACCAGGAAATTCTACTACATTACTTCGTAGAACGCAAGAAAGTTCCCCTGTGTTGTTGGGGAGAGTGCCAGGATATTCTCCTAGGGGGTTGTTAGGTACAACGCCAAGGAATGTTCCTCCGTTGCTAGGGCAAGCCCCGAGAAACCCAGCTGGGCTATTTGGCCGCCTTACTGGCTTACCTCACAGCACTCAAGCACTGCCTGCTACTGGGTGGAATTGGTTAGCCATCACAGCCCGATATTCTGCGAATTTTACTACTGGTTTCTTACCAAGAGCACCAGTCTCTCCCACAGGCCTGAGGCCCGTCAGACCACCAGGTTTGCTTGGTAGATCCCCCAGAGATGGGACACCGTTCTTTAGTAATGCCCCCAGAAGTTCACCCGGCATGTTGGGCAGAATGCAAGGAAATTCTGCTGCTTGGTTAAGCAGAGCACCAGAAAATTCTTCAAGGCAACTACCATATGGCAGTGCACCAAGCAACTCCCCTGGCTTACCGGTATATGGGAGATCACCATACAATTCCCCTGGCATGTCTGGCAGAATGCCAACCACCGGCATAGTTTCCCACACCCAGGAAAGTCAACGTAGATTATTATTTGGTGGAACGCAAGATGGTTCTGCTGCTGTGCTCTCTGGTAGATCACAAGATTCTCATCCGTCGCGGACTGCTCTACAAAATGATATCAGTGCTCGGGTGTCTTTCCTTCTGTCACAGTTTCCACAACCAGAAAACAACGGAAACGACCCGAAAGTAAAAACTCCTGAACCGGGAACGTCCATTCAAGTCGCCTCTGGCAGTAGCCATGGTAACTCCGGTCCGGTCTCTAATAAAATAAATGTGAAAAGTGAACCTGTAACTGAAGGCACCTCTTCTTCCATGGAGCCTCAAAACGAGGCGTGCGGAGACAGAAAATTGTCTGCACACAACCGGCGGCTGGGTAGCCATGGTAACAACAATGTGGAACCTTCATGTACAGCTCCGAAGACATATCATCACCTAGCTGCAGACACTCGCAAGATTGTGAAAAAAGATGAAAGCGCCGCAGCTATTGCAGAAGATTTGCTGCCGTCTCATGAACGAAGTTGGCAGGATGGGATTTGGCCACGACAGCGGGGTAGAGATGACAAAAGTCAACTTAAACATGTTAAAGGCGGCAAACTTTGCAAGGTTAAGAAGGAAGAGACTCAATATTCAAAGAGACACTGGGAATGGGACGTTCCGGCGGTGAAGATAAAAAAAGAGCCAGTAGATGACATCACAGATTACAGAACAGCTCTTTCTCCTGCCAAGCTGATACCTAGGGACTCCGATAGGACTGAGCCAACATTGGAAAATCGATTCACAGTAAAGTTGAAAAGACGACGAAAGAAACTGAAAAGAGTCCGCTCAAGTAGCATGAGTAGCAGATGCTCTAGTTGCCATATGCGAAGCTGCTCTCGACGTAGACAACGTAATGATGGTTCCATGGCATGTGATGCCAGGGATAACGACACAGACGTATCTGCAGCTTGGGGCTTGGCAGCAGCAGCGTCTGTACGGACTTGGGCAACTGCTGATGAGAGTGACAGTGCTGGCGTACCAGGCAGAAATATCCTGAGGGATTCCAGTAACGTGGAGCCAAGCTGCCGTGAGAGGCCAGCTGCAAAGGGATCGAGAGCAAGCCCTGTCAGGAGGTCGAGGAAAAGACCACGGAGCCAATCGCCCAGCTGGGATTCCCGCAGCCGATCCAGAAATCGTTCCTGTCGGGGTTCCTGTAACGGGAATCATAGAAACAAGTCCAGAGACAGAATGGTTTATAGCAGGAGATCCAGAAGATCATCAAGCAGACAAAGTTCCAGATCAAGGGCGGAAAGAAGACAGAGAAGGTCAAGGTCAGGGAGCAGTCCGGGATCATGGTCAAGGTCAAATTCCTGTGAACACCATCATTCCAGTTTTGCTGGCAGAGATATGGGCCATCAGTCAAAGTCAAGAAAGAAAACATCTGGTCAGCACGTTTCATCCACTACGACAAAGTCCAACATTGCTAGAGGTCAAAGATCAAGGTCAAAAAGCGACCCCGGGAGAGAGCGTCATTGGTCGAAACTTACACAAGAAAAAGGAAAAGGTGTGGCAAGGCAGAGTCTGAGCACTGTTGCCATGGGTAGCAGTAACAGAAGTCCGCGAACACCGCGAGTTGGGCTGAATGTTTCAAAATTAAAAACAATGATTCATGCCAATGCTGTGTCAAACAAAAACATTCCAGTTGCTTCCCCTGGGTTTCAAAGACCCTTCCCGAAGAAGCGCCAACGAAAGGTAATTAATACTGCTACATTGTTTTGGTTGGCGCTAAGTAGTACCAGTTGGGTTTCCCTTTCCTTGTTTTGGTAATGTATGTTAGGGGTTGAATTCTAACAAGGAAAGGTCATGAATCGGACAAAGATGTTCCAACCTGGATGCCATAGCGATGTGCTGTTTATTCTGCTGTAACAAGCGGACATAAAAACAATGTTCTGTTTATTATTAGACATACTTTGTTTAGCCTCCAACATGTATTCATTGAATGCCATATATAACTCTCAGTACATCTTACTGAAAAGAAAAAATATATAGAAAAAAAATATTGAAAAATTAATCAAAATGCACAGATGTGTGCCTACCATCATGTGTATTATCAATTATGGGAAAGGGGGGAAGTTAGTGTATTCATAGCTTGAATCCACGCGGAAAATCTTTGTCTGTTGCGTGCAAAGAACAAAGACTTGATATTAACCTGCCTAACCGTGCACTGTTGGTATTTTGTTTGATATTAAGCTTGTTGACAATGGGCATTTAGGATGCACTTTAAGATATTTAATTACTATGAAAGTTTTTGCACAGTTTGGTTTGCAAGGACATGTACTGGGAAGTTAAGGGCGTTTTCTGAATGCATGCAACGCTGAAGCAACCTTTGTAGATTCTACATGTTCTAGTCACGATAGCAAATTTGCTAGATATTCCAATATAAAAGATATGATACTAGTAGCAAATTTGCCATCTTGCAACACATGTTTCAATTTTCAACCAATATTGGAGGTACATGTATCTAGAAATCACTAGCATTTATGGGTTAAATTTTGAAAGCACTTTGGGGTTGGAGCTTTCAAAAGTACTGAAGTCAAAGTTTTGAATGAGGTCACTTCATATTGTTCAGATTGAAGGCCTTGGTCAAAACTTAGGCTTTAAATATTTTCAAGATCTCGCGCTCAGGTCTCGAGTTACACGTACCTTGTAGGAAATTTATGAAATATGAGCTAAAGGTGTGGCATCGCTACTTTTAGTCTTAAATTTTGAAAGTACTTCATCATGTTCATGGCTGGAGTCTTTGAACTTACATGTACTTATGTGTAAGTTTTGACTTAAGTCCGATTCTTAGCCAATCACATTGCTCACATTGGTGACTTAAGCCAAAACTTAGAAAGTATATTTGAGAACCCAATGCTGGCACTTCAGCTGCATGTAACTTCTCGGAAAACAAAGTTTATTAAATGTGAGCTACTTTTTATTATGCCATGCGAAGTATTCTCTATGTTGCAACTCTAGTACAAGCCCTGAAATTCATTTGTTGAATTTATCCACAAATTCTAAGTGCTACATTGTCTACTTAGATTTTAAATACACACACATACTAACACTGTTCTGTGCATTTGGAATATGGTTAATAAAGTCTTGTAAAAAAAAGTGCTACTAAGCAAAGAAAAAGTAGCTGGAACTAAAAAAATATGGTTGTTTATGTGGAAAGGCATGCTTTCTGTAAGTTCTGAAAAAAATTGTACTGAATATAACTAATAATTGCGAGATTATTTCAGCTGTTTTTGTAGCGGCATATGAGAAGCTGTGATTACTACAAATAGTTCCATCAGCCATGAGCTAAAGTTTTGTTTTTTGTTTTGACACTAATGACTGAATAACTTGAGGCTGTTAAGAATTTCAAATCACCGCTAATAGTGGTTTACTCTGGGAACCTAAATACAGGGCTCCGCTGGAGGCAAATCGTCGGCTGGTAATCGAACTCGTCGGCAGTTCCACCCGTACCGCCGTCCAGCCCAGCTGCCGGAGCAGAGGAAAGAGGAAAAAGAACAGTTCTTCAAGGTCTATAAAGCCCACAGGTTAGTGCAGCACAATAACGTGGTATCAGTTTACAACATTAATTAGTATCTATTCTTTAGGTGGTATTCTAGTCAGAGATATTTTCTGTAATCATGTCTGCTGTATCTGTTTTAACAAGGCATGTGTTTGTCTAACACATGCCTAAGTACCTACTAGTAAGTTGCATCTGCAACTTATGAACACTGTCTACTTGTGTTAGAGCTATTGTTTATTGTAACTTTTCCCTTATTTAGACCACATTCACATTTAAGCGGACAAAGATAAAAATTGAAGAAAGAACTTAAAAGGTTCTGTTGGATTTAGCAAAATACTTAAATTTTAAAAGATTTTACTCATGAGGTTCTTAGCCCATCAGTGTGTTCTGTCCTTAGCCAATCAGAGTGAGTGTCTTCCATTCTTGGCCAATCACAGTCTTCATTCTTAG
>JAAUYG010160758.1_pt1 | contig 13988 bp, 11 predicted proteins | sample 7278091 | NCBI WGS metagenome assembly JAAUYG01 (sample SAMN14350201, study PRJNA611818) | marine sediment metagenome | isolation source: surface marine sediment (0.6m) | place: French Polynesia: Moorea | collected 2018-08
ACCTTTCCACAAAATTTGGCATTAATTTGCTTGACGGTTTCTGAGAAAACGCGTTTTACGGACGGACGGACGACGGACGCCCACGCCACGGTAAATGCCTGTATACATGCAGGGCAGCACCAGAAATAAACAGACGCGCACCACAGCTCTTGCAGCCGCGCACTGCGCGTGTATTGGAAACTATACGGTAAGTTTGTTTCCAGACTCAAGACTTTGCTGGAATCTGAGCCCTCGTCTAAAGATTATTTCACGGGGCATATAATATATCTCATATAACCTGGGCTGGTGTTCTTGAAAATACTTAAATCTAAATTGTAACTTAAGTCAAATTCTTAGCCAATCACACTGCTCAGATTGATGACTTAAGTCAAACACTTAGACTTAAGTAAAACTTAGATTTCAGATTCTTGCTGAGATTTGTGACTTAATGAAAGCTTCCAGACTTAAGAAGACTGAAGTATTTTTGAGAACTCCACCCTGGCTGTAAGAGCCATTGACTTATAAGTCACTAATTGGAGCAATGTGATTATTAGCTAAGAATCTGACTTAAGTCAAACTTAGGCTTAAGTATTTTTGAGAACTCCGGTCTTAGCTGTAAGAGCTATCACACAGACTGACAGGAGTGGCAAAGTGGCAGACTACTTTACAGTTTCATACAGTGGACACATCACTACTGAGATTACCACAATTATGAACATGGAAAATGTAGTTTCTATATTTGCTCATATTGAGTACCGGTACATGCACTACCGGTAGTACATGTATGCATCTCTTATTAGGTTTCTGTACTGTGAGACAGCCTTAATTGTAAAGTGGTTGTTAGTGTGGTTAGATAGACGTTCCAACACACACCCTACTGGATTATCACGTCCGAGAAAAATCAGCTAAGCTCTTCTACTCACACTTCCCAGTCACTTTCATCTTCTCCCAGCCACGCCTTGGGACCAGTTTTGGTCAACGCAAGCTGCTTAGACTGCTGTTCCTTGTTACGCTGCATTTTGGCCGCACGAGCCGCCTCTCTCTTGGCTTCGTAATACGCCTCCTCCTCCATCCTAAGCTCTTCTTCCTGCCGCACCAGCTAACACGACAAAAACAAACATCATAATCAAACCAGTGACTAGAGGCAAAATCTAACAGATTATAGGCTTAGTGGTAATTTACTGACTATACTGAATAAGAACTTTTTAGTCAAAAATCAGTACAATCTCTTAATAGCTCTTTTCTTAAATGAATACCTATCTGAATTTTCATCAACAGTTTTAGGCAAGCGCAGTAATTGTAAATATTTCAAGGCATATGTATTGCATTTGAGGATATCATAATCACAACAATAATAGCATGGTTATAGTGTGGTGGTTGCATGTGCGTACCTGCCATCTTGAGATACTACTGCCAAGTTTTTACCGCCTAGTTACCTCTGCATCAATCTGGGCGTCTATTTGCCGCTGTTCGTGAACTAAAGCTGTGAACTGATGGCGATTAAGAAGATCGCGTTCCTTCGGAGTGACTACATTGTTCAACAGTCTAGATTCGACAAGACACAACGATGTCACAACAGTCAACACATATATATGGAAAGAAAAACAAAAACAAAAGCAGAATTTAAGTGAAGAATCAAGGAATATCTATGATTAAGTTGGAAGACAAATCCATGTATTGTACAACTAAAAAGACAACATTTTCTAATAACATCAACAACATCTGTTTAATTGTAACAAAATAATAAATTTAAGCATAATGTAAATAGAAACAGGTGTAGAGTGTACTTGAATATGCTATCTAATATACTTAAAACAATGTGAAATTTGACAATTAAAACAACAAAAATATTCAATTTTTAAGACATGCAATTGAAGATAAAATCAGTCAGAGTGGCTGTGTTGGAGGAACAACTATTTCTCTGCTTACTATGCCTGAAAATGGGAAACCCCGGTATACTATATATGTATTACATGCATGAAATGCATGCGGCACTGCACTGCATTCTAAGGGAAAAGCAAACAACAACATATCGATGCAAAAAAGCTTATACATTCATAGGTACAGATATAATGATATCCAATAAAGAGAGTGACCAGAATGCCTGGAGGATGGAATAAACCAATGTGAGTTTGCAGTTAAGTGGCTGATTTGACATTATTCTCATGTGTGGAATATTAGATAAGGCTTGTTAGTTGTGTTAATATAATTGTTGATAAATTAAGACTTTATTACATACCGATTATTCATTCTAGCAAGTACACAAGCTGTAATAAGTGCAGTAGGCTCTCTGTCAATCTGGACACAAGAGCTCGTTGTGAATATCCCACAAATAGTGTTTGCAACAAGAAGATTATGGCTAGGCAGAATGTGCCTCTGTAGGCCTACCAGCAGTGTCCATCCTTTTACCTGATATAGGGTTAAACTACATAAAACATTCAATCAGAAATATCTTTTTCCGTAAATCATTTCAGGTGTTACAAAGGCATGGAGTGCTGAATGGAGTGAATACAACACATGTACCTACATACATTATTAGGGGTGTTATTGTTCTCAGCACAACAGCCTAAGGAGGCCTACTGGACCAGAGTCATTTTTACTTTGTGCAGTAGTCGCTCTATTTTAAGACCACCCATGGGACCAAGAAAATGTGGTCTTATATTGCAGATGGTCTTAAAAGAAAGGTCATTTAACACAGAAAATTGCCCTTTGGGACCAAATCAAGCAGTATAATCAAGGGTGTCCTTAAAATAGAGGGTTGTAAAACAGAGGGACTACTGTATATTATCTTTATTATAACTAAAATCTTTTTAGGAAGATAGAAACGACAGATGTTTTGGCCACTCCTAGACTCCCAGTGGCCTTGTTCACTGGCCATTTAATGAATCCGGACTCCAGTAACAACATACAATCCTAATTTTTTTTATTTTTTGTCTGCATCTATGCAATAAAAAGAGAAATATATTTACGCACAGATGCATAGATGTTTTTGGTCTCGGTCACGTTAAATAAGCTGACGTTACCACCCCTGAAAAAGGGCAGTGATAGCCGAAAGCTCTGGAAGTCTCCAGTCTCAGCCAGGGTAAAACTTCATGTTAGAGAAATAAATTATCTATCTACATATATGCTGCTACACAGACTTGAATGATTTTGCTGTAGCAAAGGCGGTATCAGGTGGGTGTTGAAGGCCATGTCCAACTGCAATTCTCTGGTAGAATTAGTCTCATTCATCACGTTCATCTTGTTTTTTTGAAAACTGTGTAGCAGTCCACAGAACACGGAGAATTCACAAACTTCACACAGAATGGAACATCTGTTACCTTTATGCTTTAACCATGATCATGAAAACAAAGGTTATCTTTGCCATTTCTTTGCAGCTGAACAAGTGAACAATCACTGATCAATACAGCGTCCAAAATGTATCATTTCAGAGATGACAGATTTTGCACTCATATGTTGACTTGATTTTGATTGGACTTGATTTTAAGTCAGTGTTGACCTTTGATATTGTAAGCCCAAAGACCCACACTCAGGGCCAGAAACCTGGGACCATAGAAACTCCCTTGCTCATTGCAAATAATCCCAAAGGGTCTTTTAAATACCAGAATTACACAAATGTAATTTTGGGAGTGAATATTCTTGGAAACATAATTTCTCATAATTTCTCACAGAGTCAGATTATGGTGGAAAAGTTCCCAAATTTTCAGCAGAATCTCTCTGCCTTCGCCAGGGTTACCAACTAGTGGCCGTTGATGTCATATGACCCTTCTGGATCATGTGACCACCAGTTGGCCATCAGAATCCACCAAGGGAGGCCTGGACTGAACAGGAACACCGGCCTGGACATCCCAGCTGTCATCCTCCAACTGGTGTCATATGATAGGTATACATACTATATACCAGTATCTGCCTATACATGCTATACCTATGTAGAGTCTGCGTTTTCAGCTGTAGTCTCAAACATTATTATTAACATATCATACCTTAATAACATGAATAATGATTACCTGTATAAAACTCAAAGTTGTACTGATCATGCTGATACCAATACCAGCTATGTTATGAGCCACACAACGTCATGTAGCACACTACTAGGTAACTGGATTTTGTCAAGCCCTGCAAACACAATGTGTGTATTTCATGCACAAAGAAAGACAATGATAACTTCTGCACAGCAATCCACAATAATTATTTATTCTATCAATGCAAAAACACTGAAACAGCAACGGGTTAGAAAGAAAACAATCATGCAATGCACTAGAAATCTGTGCAGAGAAAATGTGTAGCTAGGGTCCATCAGCTGCAAGGACACTGATATTGTATATAGTGGCCTACCCATCTCATATATGAAGACACTGTGAATGGGCCCCCTAGCTCCAAATGACCCCTGGAATGAAGAAAATTTGGATCTCATGAATGTGGTGATACAACCTCATGAATATGGTGATATTCATCATTTCATACAGGCATAAATCCTTTCGTGCATAGGGATAGTCCTAACATAAGTTTTATTAGAGAAAACAGCATGCATCATGGAAACGGTCTGCTTCAAGCCCCAGCTGGCTAAATTGGGCCAAAGAGGTTGAACAATGAGGTCATCCTCAGGTGAAAGATGATAGTGCCCAGACTCTAAGTAGAACTCGCAATCTCTCGATATGATATTGAATGTTCTAACGCTCACCAAACACGCTGCTGCTGCTATCATGCAGATATGCATGTTGGTAGTTACAAGAAAAGCTCAGAATTAAGACAACTGGAAAAAATTGCCAAAATGGTACCAGCATTCAAATTGTACTGTGATAATTTCTAAGAGATAATTATGACAGAAAATGTTTTTTTTTTTATTTGCATCTAAATCCCGATGTGGTTAAGTACATGTAGTCTTGGATTTGAGCTGTCTTATCTATTTATTTCTGCACCTTTAGCACAGGAAAGTTACCATGGTTACAGCTGCAGTTGAGCTCACATTACATTTCCAGTTAAAGTGCTGTGGCCAGTTAAATTTCCAGCGAAAACTGATCCTAAGCATGGGAAAGCTAATGGTTGTGAAGGCGATTAGTGAATTTAAATAGCCTAAAACTAGTCCTAAAACATGGAAAGGACAATGGCTGTCATGGAGATCGATGAACTTACATGTAAGTACTCTTTTGACTTAAGATTTTTCTGGAATATGCGTCCTGTTCTTATCTTTGACTGCAATAGTTCGGAGCTGATCACAGTGGTTCCTCTCTTAAAGGACACTCTCTAGAGAGGACACCCCTCTAGACAGGACACATTCTGGCAGCAAATACTATGAACGGATGTGGTGCTCCCTCTCACCAAACGACACCTCTCTAACAAGGACAGAATTGTTTGTTAGAAGGGGTGTCCCTATTAGATGGGGACTACTGTATAAAGATGCTTCACTGAACTAGGGTTAATGTGTCTCTCTATAAAATAATCATGCCATATATATGTGACCACAAGGCACATAAAGGTTAGCTGGTCTTTGTTATAAAGACAAAGCAAACATGGCAAAGGTCAGACTAATTTCCGATCTGTCTGCAGCACATGATCCGAGTCTGACCATCGCTGTAGAATCAGCAATATCATGAATATCATTGTCTATTTAAGTGTCCTTGGTCAACACGGTCAAACTGGGTTGAGGCGGGAGAATTCCACAGTGACCCATATCCACCGGCCGCCGATGAGCACAAAGAGATAGGCAGACAGCAAACAGAAACCAGAACATCAGAGACGACTGCTAATCCAATTTCTGGACATTCAGCAGACGATGTCAGCCCAACAGTTACTGTCACCAAATCATGCCGAGGCCGCTATCAAGTGACAGATCAAGGCGGGGAGTGGGCTCAGACAGAGCATTGTGCAACGTCAGCATGTGTAAATATGCTTAATACGGGCGGGGTAGATTACTTCACATTGTAGCTATTTCAGATCAGCCTTATAACACCACCCCAGACAATACTGTAAATTCATTAATGTTCGCAGGGATTAATGTTTGCGTTTTAGCGACAAAACCATGTTCGCGAGGATTAGTTATCTAGGTACATAAAATTAAGTTTGTGGGGTATTTATTTTTGTGATTTAAAGATGGTCGCGAAATTCGCCAAATTAATCCCTCGCAAACATTAATGAATTTACAGTACTGCAAAGTTTTGTTAATGTTTGTGGTGGAGTTCATTTGCTAAACTTTTAACTATCTTTACATGTTTTAACATGTTTAAATCGAAATACATGTATATAAATCCCAGCAAGCATGTTGAGGAATGATTATGATCTATCTGCCTAAAATGCAAAGCCAAGGAAATGCATTAATCACTGCGAACATAAATACGGTAGTCCCTGTGAATCTTATTGATTTTTCAGCAGTGAAGTGGTGCTTATGGCTCATGATAGGATAAGTTTAGCAGTATGTTCATAGCATGCATGGATTTTAACATGAAACATGTTACAGAAATCCCTGTGATTTAAGACCGCTCCTTTTAACAATCCCTCCATTTTAAGACCAGCTATAAGTAACACAAACTCTTATATTTTCATTTTGAGACCACCTTTCTCTGGCTGAATGGGTGGTCTTAAATGCAGGGACCACTATAAATTTATGTGATGCCCAAAAGGCCAAAACACTTGGTTAGGCTGAAATAAAAGGAAAGATCCAAGCATCGTGTATATGATGTAATCATGATATGTTCTAAGCCATTCATAATTAACTGTGACCAATTATCCCTGAACATATGATGCCACCATGCAAAATTATATACAACATATACGCTATACAAGTCTTCAATATACAGTTGAAATGCCATTGTAAATACTCTGGCATGGAAACATTCATTGTCAGCTCAAAGGCCTTACCTATGTACCAGTATTACATACATCTGATACGGTAATCATGCACTGCCAACTTACAGGTGATACAGTGAATGCTAGTGATAATATAGAATTGGGCTTCTGTGCTCTAGAATTTGTTCCTCAGCAAACAGAATACAGTACATGAGGGGTTCTTAGCATACTTTCGGCTATCTCCCCAGCCACCAAACTCCACAAGCAGTTTCAAAAAGTTGAAAAGTTGTTGTTGTTCATTACTTACTTTGTCATCTCATCTTGCTGGTTTTCCTGAAACACATGGAAGACAGACACATTTGGTCAGTTGTTACAAAACACCACTTGATAAACTACAATTTTACTGGGCAATGTCTATGCACAGGACAGGTATACCTTATCCTCTAGCATGTCACACAGACTGACACAGTTGATGTCACTCTAGACTGAACAAAATTGCAGTTGGATTCCCAAGCTTTGTGAGTAAGTTTCCTAAAACTTTGTTGCAAGAAACCGAATAGAATATCCATCAAACAGAGTTTTCACCGCAAGAATATATGTAGATTTACAGACCGTATTCTTGACATTAACAGATTAAGGCAATCATTCAGGCTGTACCTGTGCTGCGATAATTACATCACTGTAATTATCCCTCTGATGTCAATAACAATCACTTATAAGTTTGAATTAATTTCAGTGGTTTCATAACTTGTCTCATACAGTTTGAATGATCTAGTCACACCACGGTCACTGGAAATGAATTTTTACATCAAAACCCTGCGTTGGGCAGATCCAGTTTAGTGATAAGCTTACCACATTCGATTATTTGATGTGTAAAAATTGTATCATTTCATGAACTGATGAACAAACAAATATTGCACATTTCCTCTGTGATTGTCTATGCTAAACCCAGTTAATATGGTTAAGCACAGAAGGCACTAAAGTTGGACATGTAATTGTAACCACTTTAATCGGGTGAGGCAAGTCAATTTGGCATAAAATTGGGGCAGACAGAATTGGGGAGAGTGCTGAATGCGGTGATGGGTAAGTCAACATTGAGCCCGCTCCTCCCTTCCCCTTCCAGTTCGACAACCATTCCCTAGGGACAGCTCCCCGATGATGGAATGTCCTCGGCCTGCGACCATATATAAGTCCCGGTAGACAGTGATAGCTGTGTCCCCATGATCACTGTCCCAGCAGAAGAATCCAAGGCAATGTCCTTGACCTGACCACTGAGGCATAGATAGAGCCTCCTCTGGCCACACTTGGCATGTTATCGCACATAAACACCAATAAAAGAATGCTAAAAGACCATGGATATGGAAGCTTCTTGATCTAGCTGCACTGGAGCTAGAATTTCTACCCTGCATTGTGTTATGCAGTATTCAGTTAGGATCAACTTATCAGTACGGTTTCTCATGTGCATCATGTACATCATGTATGAACCACGTAAACTCGAACGTAACATTTTGCATTTGTGAAAATTCTTCATGCTCTTATTACTGCATCGTCAATTTTTGCATACTAAAGTAAATCAAAACACTTAACTGGCACCTGATCCAAAAACTAGCAGACACCTAGAAGAAACAAGGCCTGCTTAGAACCTGCCAGGATATTTAACATCAGGATATTTAACATGTCCTAACATTTCCTTTTGTTGTTCTGGCAAACGCAAATATGTGGGAAACTGGGAATCAGTCTTGAGCGGCCAGTGACTGGCACAAAATTTACAGATCTCTCTAAACATGGCATTGTCATCCTGATCACATAGGTTGAACACATGCACTGGCAGCAAAGCACCAAGTTTTCCCTATAGCTTTATCAGGGGTGTCACTTCCAATAACAACAAAGGAATAACAGGGATCGGTTCAGCAAAGTAAACACCATTTGCATACATTGTGTCCCCTGGCTTGGAATGCACCAGAAATGGCATAAACAAGTGTTAGAGACATTATCTCACACCACACAGTATCCATTCGTCTAATCACCAGAAGTCGCCAGGCCCTTGACCTTTTCTGCTGCGACCTTGAATATCTAAAGGCATCGGCCCAATTCATCACATGCCAATCAATATGGCCATGTCCTCAGTTTGGGGCTCTGAGGCACTGGTGGGTCCCCACCCTTCTCCCGATCCTTTGGGAGTAATCAGCCATGCAGGTTGCGGGGCATGGAAACAGGAGAAAACACATAAAAAACTTCTACTGGCCTTAATCTGTTAATCAATATACTGTAAGCAGTGCACTGCAGAAGAGACCATGCATGTGCCAAAAATTTGTTTTGCATGTCATGATCTATAATCAAGGCAAACTACTCAGCCACTCTGTCAAGACTGTCAACTATCTGAACAATTAGTTCCATTCTTGCTAAACGATGTCCTGATCTAGGTTCTACATGTGTTCAAGGACTTTTTCCATGCTTCCATATGTATTATGATAAGTCTAAATGCATTGATGAAACATCGACAGTCGATGGTTCGAACTTTTCTTTCCCAAAGTTGACCAAATCCAAAAAGACCATATTCTGCCAAGACAAGTGGTGACATGGAACTAACAATTTCCTAAAGACAATTATTGTATAGGAAGTGATATGTGAACTTGGTGAAATATGAATGCCAAGAATGGATCAGTATCAGAAATGTTCATCACAGTTTTCCCAAAAGGCACCAAAACACAAAATATGAAATTTAATCTTTTGGTTTTGTCATATGAACGTACAAAATGTCACATTGTAACCATGAGTATTAAATGACTAATTGTCACATGTCACACACCCATGATACCATCACTCCTGTACAATTATCATGATTACCGGTATATGAATATGGTACATGTGCTTACTTATGGTATGGTATATACAATTATCATACCAGATTACTCTCATTTCGATGCATTTTTATTTTATTTTCTTGTACTACCGGTACTTGTAAGGCATCCAGCTTGTTAGCTCTTTTGCTACGTAGATTGCCGACATGTAACTTTTCGAATATATCATCAGTTTAATAGCTACATGGCTAATGATGTCTTTGTTCATGAAAGTGTGAATAAAATGATCTATCTACCTATTTGGGGGAGAATTTGCCATATTTACATGTGTGTGGTGCACACACATAGTCTGTTAAAAAAATACTGAGTCCTACTATGCTTACTGCAAGTGCACTAGCAGACAGGAAGGACACACGCCTGTTGCCAATGGACACAAGAATGGCCACTCTTCCGAATGTCAGACTACTAATCTATATTTTTGCAAGTGCTTTCTCCTTCCCAGAGCCTGAGGCATGGCCGTTGGTTAAGGCACTTACTACATTATAACATCTATGAAACCCTCCTCAGGCCCTACAATGTTGCCCCAGTTGGGTACAATACTCCCCACCCCAACCCATTACTATGATTGCTGGCAGGGAACCACTGAATGCTGCCATGATAGAACATGTAGAAACAACCAGAGGAGAAATAACGGGGAGTTTATGATAAAAACTGCTCGCTCTCTCGGTCCAATCAGGGCACCGGCAGCACATACATTACACAAGAAGAGCTTTCCTTCCATAAATTATGTATGCTGACAGCATGAACAGAGTACAAAGACACCAAGTATGTATTATATATTGTATGGTAGACCAATACAACAGACATGAATAAGGGCAAGAATAGTCACAAGATATACTACCAGTAGGATTGTTTAAGACAGACAGCACAATAAACATGATACAGGCGTTGTGAGAGGAAAACACTGCTATCTCTACACTCAACATGCACTCAATTTGTATGTTGAATTTTTGCAGGTTTACCATTCATGCACAAGACCTAAGAATGTTCCATAATTGGTGTAGACCAACTACATTTAGGAAGTTGCAAACATAGAAATGTTCACTCGAGGGCCTGCAGTGAATGCCCATGTTTGTGAAACAAGCACGTATTCAAGAGAATTTAAGTTCACTACCAAATAGTAATACTGGTAGTGAAATTTGTATTTTGTACCTTTGCAGGTGGATGCTTGAATTAAAAGTTTGTGATTGGATGACATTTTATCATGTTTATGGCAGCCTATGCATCGGGGATTTGTTGCCCATTACCAACTACTAACCTGTTCATAAATATAGTAAAACCTGACCATTGTGCCATCCTTTGTAACACCAAACATTTTGATGCAACGCCTACTAACGGTACTTTTTTAAAATGTTTTTTGTACTGCTGGTAACATGGGTAAGGCATACACCTTGTTTGTTATTTTGCTATAAGGACTGCTGACACTTTAATGCAAGAATAAATTTTATTTTAAATCAGTTTAGTAAACATGGTAAATGGCTATTGTACCATGATCTTTGACAACAAAAGTGTGAATAAAATAGAAGGTCTCGCCAGTCGCCACATGTACCTCAATCATGCAATAGTACATGTAGTAGAAGAAATTTGTTGTATGAGAGTACTTGTGTCCTTTTGCCTACTCCTACAGGCTGGCGTTGTTTTTAGTATTGTACCAGTAAGTCCCGCTTTATCATGTTTATCTGCTACAGCGACTTTAATATTCTCTTGTTTCACGTGACATATAAGTCCATTCAGGCTGTTTAATGTTATGAATCGCCTTGTCCATGTAACTCATTTATGGAACATGTCACTGATAATACACAAACTACATACACAGTACATGTAAACAGGTCTACTCACCTCATCCATCAAATTTTCAAACTGGAAAAAAAAACAAATACCAGGATTTAATTACATCACAATATTAACAAATAAACACTCATACAGTTTTGATAATATGCAAAGTGTACACAAGAAACATACCCTTTAGCATCTTTAGATTATGTAGATCAGCCATATTTTGTAAGCATGTACGTGAATGATACACTAATGCATTGCAAAGCGATACCCATGATAGTCCCATACCACAGCTATTCATCTATTATCTTCGGTACTGGCATCACTGTCTATACCGCTGTAGTGGTCAATCTACACTGCAGCTCTACTATTCCCCCTCCCCCCCCCCCCTCCCCCATCCGTCCCCTCCAAAAAACGTTAATATAGTCAACACTCCGTTCTTTGGCTACTTGAGCCATCTGGTGCTCTGGAATACTGTTGTTGGAAATCACGATTATTTCCCCTTATTACATGTATTATTAAGGGTTATACAGAGATTTTGCAGGTATATAACAATGCATGCTACTGGGATCCCTGGCTGCTCTCCAAATCAGACAGGCTAGTGTATCATGTATATCACAAAACGTTTGCTCTCTCACCTCGATAGAGAAATCCCTTTCCACATTGTAGCGGGTACGGAGATATTTCCTGAAGACAAAGAACACGCGGTATTGAAGCAAGCCGCAAATATATACATCTACCGATGCCTAGTAACATGTAGTAATCCACAAAAGACTCTGAATATAAACACATACATGTAAGCATTAATGTCCTAATTCCATAATTGTTCCATTGTTCAAAAGACATATAGATAAGCAATGACCATGATGACACTGCTAAATCTTGCATTAAGGTTGAAAATGGAGGCCTTCAGCATCTTCAGTTAAATAAACTCAGTGCTAGCTCATGTAACTGCTAACTTGACATGAATATATGAATTTTTGTTTGGGAGTGAATATTTTTGGACTCGGGAAACATAATTTCTGATAAAACATTCTGCACAATGAGTCAAATCATGGTGGAAAAGTTCCCGAATTTTCGGCAGAATCTGTCTGCCTTCGTCAGTGGATGGAAAGTAGTGGACGTTGGTGTCACATGACTCTTCTGGATCATGTGACACCAGTTGCAGGATGACAGCTGGGATGTCCAGGCTGGTGTCCCTGTTGAGTCCAGGCCTCCCTTGGGATGTTGGGGGATGCTGATGGCCTCCTTGATTCTCCTCCTGGACCCATGGTCTTCCTTGTCCAATATATCTTGGCCTCTTTCAGGCTGCACTTGTGGCCTGTATTGTCCAGATGTTCACCCTATCACCTGCTGTGTATTCTTTGTATCTTGTCCCCATTGGCTTCTGCAACACCAACGGCCACTAGTCAGCCATCCCCTGACGAAGGCAGAGTGATTCTGCAGAAAATTCGGTAACTTTTTCCACCATAATTTGACTCTGTGTGCAGAATGTTTCATCAGAAATTGTTGTTTGTTGTTTTAGCTAAAACTGACAGTAATGAATTATGATAATGGCAAAAACTTTGTGGGATTTTAGGTTGCTGGTAATAGCTGTCTGTGACCGGAAAATTGCTCTTTTGATACCCCAAACAGGTAAGATTTGAATCATGCGTGATGAGAAGATATGGATTCTCAGAACCCAATAGACTTTTTAAGAGGAAGAAATGTGGGAAAATTCAGTTGAAAAAGCCAGACATTGACGCACAAATTTTTTTTGTGCAATAAGCCAGTAATTCAGAAATACGTTATGGAATTATGTAAATAAATATAGCGTGTTAAGGGTTAAAAGAATTACTGAGCCTATTTATAATTTATATATGTTTTAAATGATGTACATAATGCTGATTTTATCAAAATAATTCAAATCAAAATCAAATTATTTTGTCATGTATACTTGTATGTTTAATTCAATAACATTTTGTTGTCCCAGCCATTTTTAAGAAAACAGGTACGTTACAACAAATCCTTACCAGTCGTTTTCATTTCTGAGCCTGACTGTACATACTGAGGACATACAGGGAGTGAACTGAGTATCTGAGTTTTCCACTAGTATTCTGTTGGGTTTCTCACAGAGTTTGCCAATGATAGAGGTGGAAACTTCATGTGATCAAAAGGAAAGAATCACCACTCGCAGTATCCTAATGGGACAGAGGCTCTACACCCTGAAGCAGCCATTAACCAGTTAACTGCCCAAGCCACCGAGTGAAACATTGAGAGAATGATACAGCAACTGTTGTAGCCACCGAGTGATTCATTGAGAGAATGTTACAGCAAGTGCTGTAGCCACCGAGTGAAGCATTGAGAGAATGTTACAGCAAGTGCTGTAGCCACCGAGTGCAAGTGCTGTTAACCACCAAGTGAAGCATTGAGAGAATGTCACAGCAACTAGCCTGTAGCCACTGAGTGAAGCATTGAGAGAATGTTACAGCAATTGCTGTAGCCACTGAGTGAATCAATGAGAGAGGATACAGCTACTGCTGTAGCTACCGAGTGAAGCATTGAGAGAATATGTTACCACAAGTGCTGTAGCCACCGAGTGAAGCATTG
>JAAUYG010012373.1_pt1 | contig 13986 bp, 8 predicted proteins | sample 7278091 | NCBI WGS metagenome assembly JAAUYG01 (sample SAMN14350201, study PRJNA611818) | marine sediment metagenome | isolation source: surface marine sediment (0.6m) | place: French Polynesia: Moorea | collected 2018-08
AGTGGTCACCCTCAACAGAGGCCACCCTCTCTAATATGGCCACAAATTGTTGCTGCTCCTACTATAAATGTATTTACTTCTCCCTCTCACCAAATGCCACCTCTCTAATGTGGTCATAATTTCTTGGCTAATAGGGTGGCCTTATTAGAGAGGGACTGCTGTACTCGGCATTTCATTAATGATCTATATAATTGCATTGCATACAGGCTTTCTAGGTGTCAGAAAACATAATATAGAAGAGTAATTGATGCCCATTTCATACTGCAACACTCTCTGTGTGTTAAGAGCCAGGATAGCTGACACGCTTGGCTGCCTATTAGGGGACACAGTTAAACCTTGCATGACCCCTGACTTTGACCCCTACTAACCCAAGCATGACTTCTGACCTTGACACCTGTTAACCCTAGCATGAGCTGACCTTGACCTGTGTTAACCGTAGCATGACCTCTGACCTTCTGTTAACCCTAGCATGACCCCTGACCTTGTCTCCTGTTAACCCTGGCATGACCTCAAACTTTGACCCTGATATCCCTAGCATGAACTCTGACCTTGACCCCTGTTAACCCTAGCATGACGTTGACCCCTGTTAACCCTAGCATGAACTCTGACCTTGACCCCTGCCAGCATTCCTGTAGTGGAGACACTGAAGTCCAGGTAGCTGATCATCTCGGCAGTGGGAGCGCGGTATACAGCGGTCAGCTTCCGTTTGGACAGGTCTTCTGTGTCAATCAACGTGGGCCAGGTTTTCACATCCACTATAGACGACGCCTCCTGGAAACATCCGGAACAAAGTCCAACTTATAGCTAAAGGCACAGGAATCATGTATACACTATAGTCAGGCCTGTACTGGGAATGATCATTCATCTATATATCATAACAGTTGCTAGTGGCGGCAATGGTGGTAGTACTCATTGTAGTAGCATTTGTTGTAGTAGTAGTAGTAGTAGCAGCAGCAGCAGCAGCAGCAGCAGTAGCAGTAGAAGTACAGTAGTACTATAGTAGTAGTTGTTGTAGCAGTATTTATGCTGCAGCATCAGCACTTCAGCAACAGTAATATTCTTTAACAATACACACTCATACATGCTTAAAATCAAGGAAAATCTTAACAGAAGAGATATACTACTGAACAGAGAGCTGGCTCACCTTTGATTTCAGCATTTTGATGATGAAGGAGTTGGACAGCAGGGCCACGGACTTGCTGACCTCCGATATCATACGCACGGTAGGCAGAGTGGTGGAAATGTTCTGTGGGTGCGGGGGCCGTATAGTGACGGGCACAACACCTGATAGCAAAAGTATCGCACATGTTCTTAATACAGAACTAGTACCTCTCAGATTCACACAGATATTTGATAATTCTATTCACACTTACATGAACAAAGACAATATTAGCCATGTAGCTGTTGAACTGGTGATACATAAATTCATGAATGAAAGTGTCCGCAGTCTAGATAGCAAAATGAATTGGATGTGATTTTGTTAAGATTTGATTTTGATACTGTGCCATAAATAAGTTTGTTTTAATGCCATGACAGATTTGGGAATAATATGCATAACACATTAGCTAAAGCTAACACTGTGTTACATTGACATTTGTACCTTGTGTCTGTCAAGTCACCGTCATTTGTACCTTTAGTAATCTAGACAGTGTCTGTCGAGTCACTGCCATTGGTACGTTACATGTAAGTTGCCAATACTTAATGAATGCAAGCTTTTCTTGCAACATGGATCTCTTTTTCAATGGGTAGAAGTAGGAAAGTCCCGGTTCTTACCGACATAAAGGCAGCCAAAGAAGGCAGCGATGAGCTCCAAGCCAGGCGGGTATATCAGTGCTACGTGGTCGCCGGTGTTGAGGTGAGCCTTGTCTATGAGAACAGCTCCAATTCTCTCGGCTTTCTTGTGTAGCTGTGAGCATGTCATCAGTGCCTGGGGCTGGCCCTGAGGGCGGACACAGAAGGGGGGGGGGGCGTTCAGTGGTACTCAACATTGTGGGAGACGATTAACTATCCCTAAAATGGTGGTGTCAACGTTCGCATTTTGCATTAATAAGACCGAGGGGTTTTGGTGATCCATTATGTCTTTTATAGAAAGGGAGTGCTCACACCAGGAAAACCAAATGCCACATCACTGCTGTACAAATATATCGCAGAAACTCGAAACATGTAGTGACTATAATAATGATAGAAGGCAATGGAGTAATGCAGGACAATAAGGTCACACCTCTAAAAACCTAGTCTACAAATTACTTTACAAATTTACTATGATATTCAATTCAACCTTTGGTATAATCTTTGTCAAATCGGAATGAGAGGGTAATGGTGCACTTATAATAGCCCAATATCTGTATCATTATGACACATATGATCATGAGGTTTGCATATAGTACATGTAGGTCTCTACCTTAGCATTGATGAGGGTGAACAGTTGATGGTCAGGTGTCGCCTGAGCTCGCCAACGCAGAATTTCTGACAGAAACTGCAAAGAGAGAAATTACATGTATCATTTATTCAACTTCATTATTGGAGCATCACTATGACACTGGAGGTTACTGTAGACAATCACAATACATCTGTCTATACAGGGGTCCCTCTATTTTAAGACCACCAATAGGACCAGGAAAATGTGGTCTAACATTGCAGGTGGTCTTAAAATAAAGGTCATTTTAACACATAAAATTGCTCTTTGGGACCAAATCAAGTGGTCCTATAATCAAGGGTGGTCTTAAAATAGAGGATTGTAAAATAGGGGAACCACTGTATAGTTTGTCAGATGGGTCATTCTATTAGGTAATTCAGACCTTTAGCTCCTTAGTCTTAAGTCTAACCCTGAATTTAAAACAAGTCTTACAATCAAATCCAATGATCATTATTACATTTATTGTGCTTCCTATGTTCAGGCTTAGTCTTAGATTTCAAACAGCATCCATGTAATGAGTCAGTAACAGACGAGTCCAGTTGGACAGAACTTCAGCACATGTACTATAAAATCCTCGTTTTCACCCAATTCACTTTTAGTGACCCCCTGGTGCAGTTGTTATGGCAACGGAGACCTACCTTCCTAGCACTGTCAGCCTCGTCATCAGCGCCCCCTATGTCCCTGCCCTGAGCCCACGCCAACCGCGCTCCTTGCACGATGTTCCCTACATGGACTGCAGAGGGGGTGACATCTGCAAATAGAACGGCAGCAGAACACATGAGACGTACCTACAGGCAACTAGCTGACTAACACTAATACATGCAACATGTATGACTAAATGCCTTCAATAGTGGCGAACGAGAAATTCAAAAATCATTTTAATACATTACAGGTCTACATGATTCTTATGCTCTGTCTAGCTGGACCATGGGGAAAATATATTCATTGGTCAACTTTCTTCCTACTCTACCGCTTTCCCACTGCACTAGAATTACACTTGTCTGCAAAGTTAGCTAATGCCAATACCTTGTATGGCGCTATTGCTTAATCACTCTACTGCTTTGTTTAGAACAACATTGTGGGCTCGCAATAACCAAGCAGTGCAGCACACATGAAAGTATGCGCCTAGATTAAGACAAAACTCTGGCAGTTCGAACTTGTATTGCACCATGTAGTATATGGTAGCACCACTATGCAGATATCTTTACAAGTGAAATAGAACAAAAGATAAGAGAGAATGCTACATACTATACGAACGGGTGATACCCTGTAGAAAGAGTGATCTTGGATATGATATACAGTAGCATAGGTATAACAAGGTACCAAGCTGGGTTAGTAAGAACACTCCGTATAGTGCTCACATTATATATGGAGAGCTAAAATGCTACTCTTATATCAGATAGATGGTGAAAGTCAAAACATTTTGCTCCCAAAATACACAAAGAGCATGGGACCAGTATATACACAGAGGCAAAACTTGACCATCCACCCATCTTCTGAACACATACACACACACACACACACCATCAGACAGTGACCCCCCTATGTACATTGTGATAACCAAACCGAATATTCCCCCCAGTTCCACCCCCAGTGACGCCCCCCCCCCCTCCTCGAAGTGTTCTAGTGACAACAGGACACAGTCACACACATATACCCCTCCACCCCCCCAGTGCTCTAGTGACAACACACACACACACATATACAAGTGTACCACAGCAACCCACACTGGTGCCAGCCTTGCCAAAAAACCCAACTGACTCCTACATGTTCTCTTGTGCGGCAGAGAACTTTAGAAACTTTCTCAAGAACGATGGACTGCCATTAATATTTTTCGCCATGACCAGTTAACTTTTTTTTAAAAAAACTTCGGCTCATTATGAACTACCCAAAAATAAAATTAAATTTGAAAGTACGAAAAGAGTCTTTTATTTAATCCAAGCAACAGATGAGCAGAAGAAGCAAAAAGCGGTAAATTATAAAAAGTTTTTGAGATCAATTAAAGTTTGCCATGCCCAAAGGAAAAACCTTGCAAAAGTACTGAAACTGTGGTAACCATGGTGACAAACAACAACAAACACAGCAAAAATCTGACACAGACAGGAACTTACATATAGCACAGGCATTGCGGGGACTGGGGGGGGGGGGACAGGTAGCCAAGCAACAGGTTGGGGGGACGGGGGCAAGGGGACAAACAGAGCAGGTAATAATTGGATTATAACAGGTAAGAGGCATGCAATACAGACATAGCAGATATCACAGACATAGCTGGGCCACAATGCACTGTATGCTAAATGGTAAACGTCAGGGTGGGAGGAGGGTAGAGTTCTGGGGCGGAGAGGGTCCAGTAGGGTCCGGCGATATGGGGTAGGCACTTATACAGACAGACTGGCAGGCACCTGAACTGACAATCAGCTGTTGTATAACTGTCAAGCCTATTATTTACTTAACAGGATGATGTCCCAAAGGGCCAACCAACCATGGGGTCCCAACACAGCCAGTGCACAGGATTCCAATTGCAGATTTCAGGGTAATTGTAGGAAAGTGTTTTTGGCATTTTCTTTCTTTTTTTTTTCCTTTAATAATTTTCCTCAACATGCTCAATGATTAAACTGCGCAGAATGGGGAATACTGTATTACATTATAACGATCTAATCTTTTTGTCTTTACAAATATTTAAGAACAAGTTCCTATGAAAAATAATTCAAACAGTTGCTATGTTGACTGCCTTCGTAGTGCAGGAAGGACACAATAATCAATACCAGCATAAAAATGGGGAGCTATACATACTGAGCCACCACACAAATGACCTAACATACGTAACTATCGGTATGTTAACACTTGCCCTGGTTGGCTTTTTACCTCAGGCTTGACATTTGACAAATTTGTCAACACTGCAAAAAGGTCTACAATACTACCGGTTAAACAGGTGAATATGTCCTGAAAGTTTTGCTACTTTGGGGACGCTGCTTCTAAGCTGTGGACACTAGATGATTAGATTCACCCTGGACAATTTTCACATGCAGCCCAGCTCGCTCTCAGCTCTGAACTACAAAACAAGGGTCAGGTTCGACTCAGGCTGATCAACAACAGACAATATATATATAGAGAGAGAGAATTTGACATCCATGTAAAAGATTCCATCCATCCACGACGTAGCCGCGACTTTCACTTACGTTCTGCAGGGCTAACTCCTGTACACACAGACATATCCATTGGTAAGCGGACAGAGGGAATGCGAATATGGTTTGATTTCAAGAGTTAGAGGAAAAGCAGGAAAAAAAAATGTAGACAAACAAAACAGAAGATAATATACAGAATTAGCGCTGTTAGTGTAAACACTACTGTAGTTAGCTGCTAGGTATTAGCCATTGCCGCCAAAAATTAATCCTGCCCCGGATTAGCTTAATCTTTGTGCGTCCTCATTAGAATGCACACAAAGACCAAGACTATCAAGGTAGAAGACATGTATACTAGCAATGCAAGGCAACAGAACTACTAATATGTATGTATACATATACGTGACATATAAAACCAGACTGGCAGTGCGAACAGAGGAATTCAGGATCAAATATCTAGCCGACGAAAATATCTCCCCAACAGGCTGAATACCAGTGCCCAAGGGTGGCTAAACACAGACACAGAGAGCCTACAAATACAATACTAGGTATAGGTGTCTGACGCCACGGGACACGATAAAGGCTAGATCAGTGCAATTAAGGCAGAACTAGGCATTGCGTAAATAAAGGTAGCCCCAATCAAACACCGCACTTGAGCACGCTATTAATAAGAATACCTTGCATTTCTGTTAGGATATAGCCACATATGGAACAAAAAAAGTTGGGGAAAAAAAGCGTTACGAGACATAGTTACTTGTCGACATTTAGCCGCTTCTTTTGTACATGTACATGTTTATATGTTGGCAGCCAGGGGAGGCGGGGAGGGGTAAGCCATACAGGACCACATAGTTGGGGGTTATCTCAAAATATACAGCTGCCAATAGCTTCACAGTGAAAACAGTTCTGAGCTGGTGTCTGTATCTGAAGGAATTATTCATTAATTTCATGTGATGCGGACAACATTCCACAAGTAATTTACCACAGTGGCTGGATAGATGCCAACAAGTGTTTTGACATGATCCCTAATCCGTGTTTCGGCTGTATAGCTGAGGTAACCCCTTCCCTACCTAGAGTAACATGCTGTCTACAGGGAGAAAAGGGAATAACTACATACACATTACTGACACAGTTCGGCCATGATGGTATATTACAATACAGTACTTGTTCTATTAAGAAAATTTACCAGAACTACTACACCGTAACTGTCAAAACCACACATACTATCACAGGGCAAAAAAGATCTTTTAAGGGTCAAATAAAAACGCACAAAAACCCAAGGCAGCCGTATTTAGATGGAGCCAATAATTCATATATACGTAGTGAGCAGAATACACATATATAAGATAGCAACTTAGAAACTGAACTCAATAGCACAGAGAGTAAACTCATATAAAACCAAATCCTGGTATTCTCTAGTACACAATTATAAACTGGGGAATTAGCTGTGAAGGACAGGATACTAGTTGTGGCTATTACACAGGGAAATGTGGTACACAAAATATTAATGATAAACCTGTTAGTAACATTGTCTGTATTCCATTAGAACAAACGAGAAACAGCCAATATAAATTGCACCTGGTAAAGAAATGTCAACTTTATATAGCAGCTTGTCCAGAGTTTAAAACAGCTATGATAAGACCCATGTATATACAGTGAAACCTGTCTTTACGACCACCTGAGAAATAAGGACAACCTGGGAATTAAGGATAACTACTTTAGTCCCTAGGTTTATTCATTACATAGAAATGGACCTGAGAAATAAGACCACCTCAGAATTCAGGAGAGTTTTGGACAGTCCCTTGGGTGTCCCTAATTCCCAGGTTTCACTGTATGTAGATATTGTAGTATGTATCTAACCAACACTGTCATATATGTCGTGGTGTCACTTAAATCTGTAACGGTGTCACCAAGCCCATGATACCGACCTGGGTGGACCTCCCGCGGTTTAGGCAGGTTGGTGACACAGGTGTGAGGACACATGAGGACATTCGCCGGATGCAGCGAGCCTTCAAGGAACTTCTTCTTCGTCTCCTGCAGGTGTATGCCTCCCAGTGGTGTCTATGATACAGAACACACAGGTGAAATTGACAAGATTGAAAATCGATGACTCAAAACGTTCAGGCCACGTTAAACATTCCAACGGAAATAGCAAGGGTTTAAAACTCGTTTGAACGGAAATGTTGCAAAGTAACAGAAATAATAAGCGATAAGTCAAAACGGCCGGAATGTCCAGTCACTCATGATTGGCTTACGCTAAAATACAGTTGCACTGAATGTGATTGGCTAAAATGCATATAATGACCAAAGGCGGTTCGGCCTCTGAATGAAACAATCTGTTGTTTATGTGGAGATTTCCTGACCCTAAATGTTTCTTACAAGTAACAGTAAGCCGTAGATTTCAAGCCAAAGCTAGAAAGCCTTGCATTCCTTACATTAAGTAAATGACTATGTTACTTTATTTCAACCACAATACTCTGCACTGTACAACACACCCCGAGTACATGTGTCTTTACTTGGGTACAATACCACCACCAGGTTTGTGACTAATGTGTCCAATACGATATCAAGATTAGTGCTTGACGAACATATTACGTAGCACTTTGTGGCTATGTGTGTTTCTACTCGGCCTTAGGTACGCGAGTCCTCAAAGAAAAACATAAGGAACAGACAATACACATGTTCTAGGCGTTATTATCCAAAGATACCTAAACCTGGGTTATCTACAGTTTGTGTCCTTAAATCAGCTGCTCAGCTTCAGTAAGGTTTGAGTAGAAACCTTGCACTTACTATCACTTTGAGTTCAGGTACATGTGTACTTACCCTGGGGAGGTAGTTTGGGTACATGTGTACTTACCACGGGAAGGTAGTGTGGGTACATGGATACTTAACCTGGGTAGGTATTTCGGGTACAGGACAGGTGTACTTACCCTGGATATGTAGTTTGGGTACATGTGTACTTACCCTGGGTAGGTAGTTTGGGTACACGTGTACTTACCCTGGGTAGGTAGTTGGGAGGGACCAGTGCAAGGCAGTAGACTCCGACCTGGTGTATGCTGTCCACAGCCTGCAACACCCGACTCATCCACTGGAAACTCTGAAACAAACACAGAACAAACCCGGCTATAACCTCAAATCTAGGCTTCAGGATGCACAGGAGACCATTCCAACAGCCATTAAAATACGGTCTCTCAGGACAGGTGGCCTTTGATGACAGGGTTAATGTAGGATTTTCTGCAGAACATGCCACACAAATGGCTCTTAAGCTTAATTTGACTTTTTCCGCTTTGATGTTGATAAGACTTTCAATTAAAATCCATTCAAATCAGCCCAATTCTAGCACTCATCATAATAGTAAAGAACCATAGATGTTACAGTGTTTTTTCTTGGATTACATGCTAGCCTGTATAAACATTCACTGACGTCTTGCCATCGTCAGTAGTACAGTATGCAGACCAGGTCTAGGCCTCCTCTACCAAGTGTTTACAGATTAGACACAATCTCTACTCTAACAGACCCCCCCCTTACCTCTTCCTCGGTACACTCAGGTCTCTGCTCCGCTATTATCACAATTCTCTCATCCTTCAACGCACGGACCGAAAATACTGCGATTCTGGAGGGGAAAATAAAACGTGGATTCAACCTCAGGTCCAGCAAACTCCTCTAGCAAACATCTTCAGAATGTGAACAGTTATGTAAATTTGAGGCTGCTAATTGCCACAGGTTACTCTACAGTCTGATGACAAAATCCAACCAGCAATCTCTGCTTTTCGACTATTTTCAAAATATTTCCAAACCGCTGAAAATATATCAATAAAAGATATCAATTCCATTGACGTCACCTTTATTGTGCATCTCTCTAATCTTGTGCAGCAGAACATGAAGTCAACAAACCTTCCTCGGTAGATGAATTTCATTGGTTCCACAGCCAGGACGGTTGCTATGATGTCATCCGTGTTGTGACGACGACCCGTGACTACCATCAAGCCTTCGTTACTGCCACACACAAATATAAGCCCTCCCTGGAATTGAACAATGGAGAACACATATGAGGAAAAAAGTTGTTCGGAGATAAACTTTGTGGCAAACCTTGGCCAATACAGTTTTGTTTTGTCTGTACGATACAACACTCCATGTCATTTATAGGAATTTGCGATCATCCTTAGCTACAGAATGGCTTTACTGTAATTATTATTTTCACATTGATTCAACATAGCCAGCCAGTTATCCTATGGATGGCTAGATATGAAATAGCTTAAAATTTGTCAACTCTCATCGTAGAAGAGACCTTTTTCTTTGTCTAATTTCACATTAGAGCACAACTAGGTGAGGTTCAGTAGCATACCGGACCGAGGAATCCCAGCAGACCCGTCCGGACAAACGTCTGCTCACCGACTGGCCGACCATCACTGTGCAGTGGTGACACCTAGTGGAGAGAAGAGCTGTGCTATGATACATAATAATGCTATTAAGTCCTTTCAAGTGCTATCCAGATATCAGTTCGCATGCAACAAACTTGCCCAAAAGTGAATTCACCCAGCTAGAGATACTGCAGAAATTTGTTTCAAAATTCCAACTTTTTTTATCGGTCCTGTCCGACCCACAGCCTCTCAGGGTTCAACATTTTAATGTTAAGGCTGGTAGCCTCTCCACCCCCCACCCCCCACCCACCCCAACACACCTTTCATCACTTCCCTGTCAGTCCCCATCCTCACTTGTCAACCCCAACAAGCAAAACGTCAAGTTAAAACACTGTGTATTTGAAGCAGTAACTTGACAATTTGTGCCATGCCATCATCTAAACTTGAAACAGTCAGCGTACCTAACGGAAGTCTATTCAGAAAAAGAATTGCCCAAACCCCCCTCATGATTCGTAAGGGCCTCTGGCTGGGTTTGTCTAGGGAAGCTGCCCTGTACCTTGAATGTGTTATTGCTGATTCCCTCTAGGTTCCAGTAGGATGTCCCGCAGTACGGAGAGCTGAGGCACAGTTCCCCCACCTCGTCTGTCTTACACAGTATCGGCGGTCCATCCAGCTTCACCACAACCATCATACCTGGTCAACAGGGAACGGAGAATTTAGGGTATCTGGCCACAGCTATGATCATGATAATAGCATGCAGTACATTTGTAGAATGGGGCAGCAAGTGTTATGACTCTGTTGGTAAGCTGCTGCATCATTACATGTTATGGAAGTCTTCATCTACAAAGACTCTAGGTCAGAGAAATAAGTGGACACAAAGTATCATAAGTTCTTACCTGGTACTGGGTTGACCGAGTAATTCTTGGAGAACGGACGGTGAAAACCTGGGACCCCGGCTTATTAACAATTTTTAAGAGGTTATAGATCGTTCTTAAGTCAGGGATTATGGTAATTAGGCCTTTTATGGTGGGTAAGCGCCTTTATTCTGGCTATGGACATTCTCCTGCAGGAGGAATGCAAACGTAATAGCTTGAGGTGAGTGTAATTATAAGCAATAACTGGACACAAAGTATCATTAGTTCTTACTGGCTCTAGTCACAGGACCTGTCCAACGGTGAGCAGTATCAGTGGAGAACCACAGGGGAGGACCTGTCCAGTTTTGCAGTGTCAGTGAGGTACTTGCCACAGCAGAGGACCTGTCCACAATCCTGCGGTGTCAGTGAGGTACACACCACCGGGGAGAACCTGTCCACAGTCTTGCAGTGTCAGTGACACACTTACCACCAGGGAGGACCTGTCCACAGTCCTGCAGTGCCAGTGAGGTACTTACCACTGGGGAGAACCTGTCCACAGTCTTGCAGCGTGAGTGACATACTGACCACCGGGGAGAACCTGTCCACAGTCATGCAGTGTCACTGACATACACTTACCACCGGGGAGAACCTGACCACAGTCCTGCAGGGTCAATGAAGTGAGACTGTTCTCGTTGTCCACTCTCACCACCCCGTAGCTGAGTCCCTGCATTGACAGCACACCGCGCCCTGTGGCATTGGCACCGGTACGACCAGGTCTGCAAATATGACAAACAGAACTGGGTCAAAACAACAAACTATCTTGAATTTCGGTACGCTATACAATGCAAGGTGTTTTATATTTACCATTCACATGATACAAAAGCACCAAATTATTGCTGGCAACCAGTGAGCAGTTTCTTTATCGCAAAATTTCTAGAAAGAGCAATCTCCCACATCATTACATTGGCGCATATCTTGGCAGCTATCACGAATATATGTAACATGGTGGTGACCTAACACTGAACACATGAATACATACCCACGTAAGACCTATATTCGCATGTATTAATACCATCAATGCAACAAAACCTTCACTGCCTTGAAGAAAACTCAATACTGCATTCTCTCATTTGTTTTCTTCTTGCTACAGCCACAGTCTACAAACACCCAACCCAAAAATTTAATTCTGTTTCCAAAGTTGACGTCACCAAATTTACTGTCACACTAGGGTGCTCACATGATTGATATGACACTGTATACATCTTGTATGTTTGAAGTTACAACCAATGTCAATGTGACGTTCATGTTTACCTCCTCAGTGACACTGTCAGGGCCCCAGTGCTGCTGGCACAGGGACAGATCACCTCTGGTTTCAGACCTTTCCCCTGGAAGACGCTCAGGAAGGAATCACAGGACGTCAGAGACCCTGAAACATGGGGGAACAGGTACTAACATTGGAATATGATAGGTTTCGGCCACCTTCTATTAATCTGATCCCACACTAGAGTGCTGTTGCGCTTTATTCAAAATGTTCGTTGTATTTACTTATGTTTGTTCTTTTTCATTCCTTTTTCTTTTGGGGGGGTGGGGGGGGTGGACTCTTCTAAACTTTTCTAAAAAAATTTAAAACATCTACAGCTCTGCCAGAAAACAAGGCCAACAAACTATTGCAAATCATTTTACTTTTGTTAGCCTCTTCTCTGCTCTTCTTTCTTCACAAGGAAAGCCCTGTTAAACCCTGTGCACACTAGCTTCTCTAGACGCGTTAGAAGAGCAAAGAAAATCCCCGAAAGACCAGGCCTACCTGACACATATTAAACCCTTGCTTTAAGGCTATTATTGCTGAACAGGTAAACATCAACACTCCACATAACAAGTAAGGGCCTTCATATCACAAGCTCCACTTCCGCACTAGTCTCTAGGGTATCTACAGCGTATCTACAACAGTGACTTCACCTAGTATGAACTTTAACTACAGTAAAGTCTAATACCGTGCTATGTACAGTGGTCCCTCTCTTAAAGGACAGTCTCTACATGCTCTAGAAAGTACACCCCTCTATAAAGGACACAAATTCTTGGCAGCAATGACTGGGATGCATGTGATGATACCTCTCATCATAGGACACCTGTCTAATAAGGACAGTATTCTATGGCCGAAAGGGTGTCCTTATTACAAGGGGACTATGGTACTAGGTCATCAGTAGAGACCTGAATGGAGTCAGATCTTTTTCCCCCAGCACAGTGACTTACAGGGGTTAGCGCCGTCCGCCACCAGTAACATGCGTAGTGAGGAAAGATTGATGTCCTTGTGGTCTTTCTGGGCCAGGAGACCCCAGTGCATGTCCCGCGACTTCACTATCGCTATGGCGGCTGGAACACAAAAACATTGTAACAGCTCCACGCAAATGTGTATTATATAATGTCTTGTGTCATGTTCAGCATCAAACCAGTCTGAAAATATTTCTTAATGGCTGTGTAATAGAAATAGAAAATGCTGCTAAACGTTTGCAAACATTTTTAATGCTAAACACAGGCAAAGTCAAGCCACACCTATATATTTTTTTTTTTCCAATTTTTTTCCAAGAACACTAGATACTAGCAATGACTATTAAAAGAATGCATTTACTAGAAGCACTTAAGTTTTTAATAGTTGTGCGAAAGAGAACAAGCATATGGAAATACTGATAAATTGTCAGAGGCAACTGTTTACACAGAAACAGAAAATGTACAGGATTCTCCAGCAGACATTCAAAAGGAAATAGCTTCAAGCTGTTTACTGTGAAACAAGCATCGACAAATGTCCCACTGAATTCCTGTTTGCATACAGATGTACCTGTTCACACAGAAATGACACTTGAAGTAAGGTTCTAGCTACTAACCTTTGAACCGGGTGACCATTTTCATCCAAGATGCAGGGTCGACTTTCATCAGGGAGTAGGGGACGAATATCACATGCATGCCATTGAATACGCTCTGGAATCAACATAGGGAGTTCGGTGTTAGAACATCGTAAGACCAGGCAAATCTTGAACTACTACAAGAAATGTAGTTTCAAGAAACACATCTTTTACTTTTTGAACGGATCTAACTTAGACAGGCAAGATCATACCCTGAGAATGGTACATTTATATATTATATCTTTACTAAATGATTAGGCTAATAGCATAATTATTATACAGTCGAGCCTCATTATAACGCGGCCCACCATGTATGGCTCCCAACGACCGCGTTATAATGAG